>ENA-ORLY01000341-ORLY01000341.1-human-gut-metagenome-genome-assembly--contig:-NODE-341-length-66657-cov-6.188570_pt1 | contig 66657 bp, 45 predicted proteins | sample MGYA00243071_ERZ508832 | MGnify/ENA primary metagenome ERZ508832 (study PRJEB26277, sample SAMN04329777) | human gut metagenome | biome: human-associated habitat | host: Homo sapiens | place: USA... | reverse complement strand
CATGAAAAATTACTTCTAATAGACTATGTTTCAACTATTTCAAAGACCGACTTGCCCGCTTTTACGGGACAGTAGTGTATATAGATGAAAGTAAACAAGAAGATAAAGTATTGATCTCAGCGGAAGAAACCATTAATAGGACGTTAATTGTCAAATTAATTGGTTTTATCGATAATCAGACTTTCCGTCGTGGAGTTAATGAATTGCCATTAATTGACAACGAGTGTCATCTTTTAACAACTGAAGAATTTGATCTTATTCATACATTCGCTGGCTCCGGCAAAGGAACTATTGAGGTAGGTCATCTCGCAAATGATTCACTTGTCCCCGTAAAGCTTGGTATTGGAAAACTTTTTTCTAGTCATATCGGAATATTTGGCAATACAGGATCAGGCAAATCATATACATTAGCTAAAATTTATAGACAGCTTTTTACCCATTATTCTAGTAATGGTGCATTTAGGGAGAATGCTCAATTTTTATTTTTTGATTTTAACGGAGAGTATTCTTCTCATAATAGTATTATTCCTGATTCCGATAAAAAAGTATATAAATTGAGCACAAGAAAAACTAATGGAGATAAAATTCCATTAGCTGATGATGACTTCTTAGATATTAACCTATTGAGTATATTTTCTAATGCGACAGAAAAGACACAACGACCTTTCATTGCAAGAAGTATCGACTTATATAAGAAGATTGATAAGGATGAGAATAAGTTTAGGAATTTTCTGAAAAAACAAATCAAGGATATATTGACAATGTCTGATAAGGTCAAGAGTGAATTGCTCCTTGATTATGTGGGAGAGATACTTCCTCCTAAATACGATGTTCATGGGTTGGATATCGGATTAAAATCCGATATTCATTATCACAACAAAAGTTGTTGTTATTATTCCGATTCAAATGGTGTTTTTATTAACTTCCAAGAACAACCGGATCAAATAGAAAATCTTATCATTTACATACAAGTAGATCAATTTAATTTCACCGATAGTTTTATCCATAATTTCATATGCATAATGTATATGCGAATGATATACGATGTGTTAGCGAACAGGGCTCTAAATGAACACATTGCTCCTGCAATTCATAAACTTCGTCAATCAGAATCAGACATCTCTCGTATATTTAATTCTTCAAAAGATATTGGTGATTTTTGGGGCGAGTCTAATGTTGTAGTTATTGATTTAAGTGATGTAAATACTGATACAAAGAAGCGTCTTCCATTATTGCTAACCAACAAATTATACAACGAGCATAAAAAAGCAGGGAAAGCTCAAAAATATTTGAATTTGATAGTAGATGAAGCACATAATATATTGTCTTATCAATCAACACGTGAAAGTGAAGAATGGAAAGATTATCGACTAGAAGTTTTTGAAGAAATTATTAAAGAAGGTCGAAAATTCGGAGTATTCATGACTATTGCTAGTCAGCGACCATCGGATATTTCCTCTACAATAATATCACAATTACATAATTATTTCATTCATCGACTTGTTAATGAAAAGGACATACAACAAGTAAACAACACAATTTCATATTTAGATAAGGTTTCGGTTGAATCATTGCCGATTTTATCAACAGGGGTTTGTGTAATTGCAGGTCAACTTGCTGAAATGCCACTTGTTGTACAAATAGGTAAGATAGAAGCTGGATTTCGCCCAGAAAACGAAACAATTGATATAGAGAACATATGGCAAGTTAAAGGAACTGTATCAAAATAGAATAGTTTGATACAGTTCCTTTGCCGAACCGAACTGTTATTTACTTCGTCTTGACCTGTTTTTTTGTTCTCCCCACGGCAACTCAGGAGATGACCCGCCTCCGCCAGTTCCGACATGTACTTGAGCTGGGCCACCTATAGCAAGTTCAAAGGCTACTCCAAGCAGATTGGCTTGTATTTCATTGACCTGCTCTTGCGGCTCGAAGATGGTATTGACAAATTCTTCGTCCGTAATCTGACGGTTAAAATGGGCTTGAGCCACATTATAATCTATCTGGAACTTGGTGTCCTCGAAAACCTCATTACCTACCCGTGTCCAGATATGGAGCGACGGATTACGGTAGTTAGGTACATTGATACGGACAAGTTCCGCCCCCGATGACAGACGGTAACGCTGAGGGTTGGCCTTGCGGTCAAGTTGGTCTATGCGTTGATTTTGCCTATTTATAACAGAATCCTTTTCTTTTGACTGTCGCTCGGCTACCTCCGCTCGGCTGATTACCTTGTCTATCTCTTTCTGATAACCGTTCCGAAGTCGCTCCATTTCCGATTTGTGCCGTTCCTGAAGTTGTGCTTTCTCTGCTTTGAGTGTCCGGATTCGATCTTTCAGTTTGGCTATCAGTTCATCCTTTTCGGCAAGTTCCTTCTTCGCTTTGGCCAAATCACCTTTGCCGAACCATGAGAGGATAGTGCTCTTGCCCTCTTGCGCTTTCTCAATGTCGGCCTGCAATCTGGCAATGTCTTCCTCGTACCGACTTACCTGTTGCTTGTAGTATTCCGAATTTGCCTGATGTCTGGCAGTAGAGCCGACTATTCCACGCTGCAATCCGAACGGTTTCATGGCTGCGGCATAACTGTTCTGGTATTCGTGCAGCTTGCTACGCCGCATCACGTCATCGGCAGAAAGCCTCGGTCCGGATTTAGTCTCGTACTTTTTCTCGCCTTCGCGTTTCTTTCTAAGGCGTTCGGTGGTGACAATGGGTACGACAGTAGCGTGCAGGTGCGGTGTCTTCTCGTCCATGTGCAGCACACAGGAAACAAGGTTCTCGCTTCCGAAAGTCTCCCGAAGCCATTTCAGGTTGGCATCTATCCATTTGTCCAGACGACCGCTATCCTGAATTCTCATCATCTGATCATGTGTCCCGGTCAGGATGATGCGAATAGCCTTGCATTGATTCTTGCCGACCTTGCGGTGTAGTCCGGTATGGATTATTCTGAATTGTATGGCATCCGTCCTGTTCTTTACTCCGGCAGGAAATGCAATAAGTTCCCGATTAAGCTGTGTCCTGTTCGCATCGGCATTGACGGGAATGTATTTCTTCCCGTTTGCATCCTTTCTTTCTATATGACATGACATTCCGCTGTCATTACCGCTGCCACGTTGCAGGTGGCAAACCGCATATTGTGTATTGCTCATATCTTTTGCGTTTTTGTGATAATTATTCCTATGCTATGGTTTGTAAAATCCCGTCCGTATGCCATAGACAAACATGGGTGTCGAGAGGGCATCCCTTCGCTTATGGGCTTTTTGACTGCCACTCGTAGAGTGATTGCAGGGAAAATGCCCTAATAAGCTATGGCTTTTCTGTGGAAGAAAAGCCGCGGACGCGGAGCGGCCGAATGGTGGGCGACGTTACAACTTGCGACCGCGCGACTGCTTGTGTCCTTTCACGGGACGATGGCTGCGCAGGTAGTCGTTCAAATCGTTGTGCGGCCGATAGTGGACGGATTGGTCGGAGATATTGCGGCAGGCGGCTTTCAATTCAGAGGTCGCCTTTCGCCCCGCCTCGTCATTGTCGAGGTAGGTATAGACCCGTTCGTGCGACGCGATGAACGGAACGGCTTTGGCAAGGTTCGTTACCGAGTTCAGCACGACGATATTGTGCGGCGGGTTCGGGTTGCGCTTGAGCGTCAGAAACGAAAGGTAGTCCATAAATCCCTCGAAAACGAGGCACGTCGGATAATCGCCGCGTCGGGTCGTCGGGGCTTTCGAGGTGCAGCCCTTGAAATAGCGGTTGCGCAGCTCCCACCCTCCGGCATCGTTTCGGAATCCAACTGCGAAATAGGATTTGTCCGCTACGCGATAATGCACCTCCGAACAATGCATACGAGCTGTATCAAGGTCGATGCCCCGCTCCATGAGGTAGTCAAGCAAAGCAGGGTTTTCCAGCGGCCGCACCCTCTCGACTACAATTGAGGGTGGACGTTGCGGGGCTGTATTTTTTCCTATAAAAGAAGAAATAGGGCCCCCATCTATCCATTGCTCCAGCCGCCGCATGGCCTCTCCGGCATCGCACCGCTCCATGTGCATCACGAGGTCGATCAGCGTGCCGCCCTCGCCTGCACCATAGTCGATCCACAGATTCTTGTCATAGTCCACTTTCATGCTCGGCATATGATCTTCGCGCAGCGGCGAATGATACAAGCCACAATAACTTCTATCCTTGGCCGGACGGATGCCCCGTGAGGCAAGGTATTCCCGTATTGGGAACTTATTGATTGCTTTTGCGTCCATAAGCTGTTTTTCTTTCACTCGGTTTATTGGTACGATTCGGGGTTTAATCCGCCGTACCGGTTTAGAATGGTTTAATAATATATACCCTCGTTCCGGACTAAACCGCCCGCAAAGGTCAATAGTGGAAATCGGGATTGTAACGGTAGAACTTATCCTCCTTGACGATCATCCGCTTGTTCTCCAAAAAGACTTTGAGCTGCTTGGCCTTGTTGATGCCGAACGAATGGCCGATGGCGGCATAGCTGCTCTGCAACCGTCCGATAAGCGACGAATAGGAAACACGGTCGGCTTTGGAGAACAACAATTCCAACGCCTCGCGGTGCTTGGCCTCGCAGACCTCGGCATAGTCGAAACTTTTGGCAGCGGTAGTCTGCCGAAGTTGGTAGTCCTCGACCTGCTCGGGCAAGGCATCGGCGTTGATGCGAAAGGCGAACGGCTCGAAATCCCGGTCGCGGATGTGCATCGCCGCAACGGAACTTATATCGCGGTCGAAGTCGTCTTTGGTAATTTGCAGCACGGTTTCGGCCTTGTTGTTCAACTCCGTGCCCAAATGCCCGCGCGTGTTGTCGTCGCCCTTGTTCAGATGCAGCACCGTATGGATGTGGATGCGCCGCTCGTCCGTCCACTGCATCAACTTCGTGATGAGGTCGGTCGCCTCGCCGGGGCTGTTGATGTCGTGCGCCAGATCGCGGATGCCGTCGATAACGACCAGTCCGAGGTCGTCGAGGTCGTAGATTGCCTCCTCGATCTTCCGCAACCGCTCTTTGGTGGCATAACCGCGCAGGCACAAGAACTCCAACAATGGCGGATGCACATCGGTCGGCAATCCCGCCAGCCGCAGAATCCGGCACAACACCCGCTTGCAATGGAAGCGGCTCTGCTCCGTATCGACGTAGAGGATGCGCCGCCTCTCCGGCGGCAAAGAGGCCGAATAGTTCAACACCGTGCCGCCGGTCATGGCTGCCGCCACGATTGCGCAGACATTGAACGTCTTCTTGCTCTTCGCCTTGCCGGTAGAAGCGCTGAAATTCCCCAAAGTCCCGATAACCGAATCATCCACTCGCAGAATCACGGGCGGAGCCGCGAACTCATCCGTAACGAACAGACGGGCCGAACACCACGAAGAAACCGGAACCGAAGCGGAATCACGTTGCGCATTCATCGCTACTTCTTCTTCGAGGAGCGGCCGAGCAGGTATTGCTGTGCCTCGGCTTCAATCTGTGCCTGCGTCTTGACGGGATTGCGACGCAACCATGCCTCCAATTCCGCCCGCTCGAAATAGAGCATCTTGCCCTGCGGCTTGTAGTGCGGAATCAGATTGCCCGACGTCAGTTTGTAGAGGTAGCTTTTCGAGAGGTTCAAAAAACGGCTGGCCTCCTCGAAGCTCAACACGTTTTTGGTGTGAAACACCTGCTTTTCGAGTTCTGCAACTCGCATCTCAATACTTTTCTCCATAATTAGATGGATTTTAAATAAAACAAATGGAGTGCATGCCCTCCGTGACTTGTAACCGTTACGGGGGCAAATATATTGAGTATAAGCTTGATAGCAGATTGACCTATCTTTGAGGTCTCAACCCGTTCTCAAAGTCTTTTCACTTGCATGAGGTACTTTTCAAGGGTTGCGTATTTTCCCTCTACGCCGACGTCGCGGATGTAGTTGGTCGCCGTAGATAAGTCGCTTTGATTGATGTATTTATCGCGTGATGTATCTTTCGAGAGGAAGAGTTTGTGATTGGCGATGACGGATTGCCAGTTGGGGGTTATCAGCCCGCGGCTGCTCAATCCCGAGAAAAAGAACGCGACGAGGCGGTTGTTGTTCGACCGCACGATCGCTTCGGGTTTGCAGGCAAAAATGGCTTTCAACTCGTCCGCCGACAACGATACGTTGAACATCTTGACGTCGTTGATGGCCGCAGCGAGGTGGGCGATCTGCTCGTCGGTCAGTATCGAATCGAACGGATTCTCCGTTTCCGCAATGGGCGGCGCAGTAATAGAAGCCGACTTCTGCGAAGATTCCGATATGGATATTTCCCTTTGCCGCAAGTAAGCGGCATAACGTTCTCGGACGACGACATTTACGACAGCAGAGAAATAAGGAAGTTCGGCATCATAGGCCGTGTTATCCCGCTCGTATCGGGAGTAGTCGAACGAGGGCGCAGAGAATGCAAGGTATTTTTTCTTTTCATCGGCATGCAGTGCCTCAAAGAATCCGCCCTCCCAAAGGAATGCAGGTTCGGAGTAACAGAACCGGAGGTCGGACAATACGGAGTGGTGCAGATACAGCTCGGCCAGCTCGTCGGCAATTCGGTTATACTCCAGCCGTTCCTGCTCTTGCCGCTGGTCGGGGGCGAATCGGGTGGTTTTCGTCGCAATACGCTCCTCCAATACCCGGCAAGCGTGTTTGATACAACGATCGAATATTTTTTGCAGCTCGTCGAACTGAGGTTTCAACTCCATGCCTTCCATAATCCGTCTTGTTTCATACGAAGATACGAAAAACTGTTGAAAAAGAAAAACGTGCGAATCATCGTCCGCACGTTTTGCCTCTGTTTCAGTCGGTCAGATTCGGAATCAATCCGATGGCTTCCTCTTTCTTCTTGTCTACGATTTTGGCATAAATCTGCGTCGTGGCGATATTCTTGTGGCCGAGCAATTTGCTGACGGTATATAAATCGGCGCCCAAAGTCAGCATCATCGTGGCATGGGTATGGCGGGCAACATGAAACGAGATGTGTTTGGTTATTCCGGCGACTTTCGCCCAGTGTTGCAGCGTGTCATTCACCGTCCCCTCGTGCGTCAGCGGAAAGATAAAATCACTGTCGTTCGCCTCACCGCGCTCTGGCAGCCATTTCAAAGCCTCGTCCGAAATCGGCAGGTAAAGCGGTTCTTTGGTCTTCTGCATCGTAATTTCGATGCGGACACGTCCGCCGTTCCGTTGTAGGTCGCACCACCTCAATTTGCGAATGTCGCTTACGCGCAACCCGCACAGACAGCTGAACAGAAAAGCCCGCTTGACGATCTCGTGCCGACATTCGGTATTTATCAGCGTCTTCAACTCGTCGATTGTCAGATACTCGCGGCGGCTCGGCTCCTGCCGCACCTTACTTGCGAAATCGAACTCTTTGGTCGGATTGACGGTAATGATTCCCTCCTTGTAAGCGCGGTTGATGGCTGTTCTCAAAGTACCGTAATAAGACACGACCGAATTGTTGCTCAACCGGCCTCCGGTTTTCAATGCGCCGTATTTACTGGCCTTAGGCATCTGTCGCAGGTAATCGGTAAACTCCGAGAGAAACTCCTTATCGACGTCCCGAAAAGCGATATAGTCGCCGCGAAACAGCCTCAATGCCCGGACGGTATTGAGCACTGTTCGGGCATAGTTCCGGCTTCCCTGCTCAGCGGACTGCTTCCCGATATTTTCCAGATAGTCGAGCAGGTTCACTCGGGACTTGTTCGTGTTCTGGAATCCGTGCGCATCGTTTTGCACCTCGACGATCCGTTTGCTCTGAATCGCTTTGGCAAGGGCGAGCGTCGCTTCGTTCTTCACCTTGTCCTCCCGCGTTCGTTCGGGAATAAGGTATAGCTTCAGAAACTCGTATTTCCGTTTGCCACCGACATAGTTCTCCTTGCGGATCACGTCGCCCGTATAGTGCTCCAAATAGATGGATTGATTCCCGTTGGATAGTTGCTTGAACCGGATTCGCACCGGCTCCTTCAATTTGACCGTCTGTTTCTGCTTCGCCATACCGTTCCCGTTTGTTGCTCCAACGGCAAATATAGCGAATTTGTTTTGTTACCAGAGCATTTTCGAGTAACAAAATAGTAACAAATATCAGGCAATTATGGGCTTTGTCTGGAAAATCGCAAAAACAACAAAAATTCCCGTAATCAAATATAAATCGCTATATTTTAGTAATTTATATTCGATCTTTCGTCGTTTCTCTATCCTTTTTGTAAATTTGATAACTGTTCACGAAGTTCTGCCAGACGATGTACGCCGTGGGGGCGATCGAGGAGATCGGGTCGAGGAACGACTGGGCCATCCACACCGCGAGGACCGTGTTTTTCTGCCCGAGAGACTGTCCGCCCGCAGGAGCGTCGCCGTAACGGCGGCCCAGCATGCGCCCCACCTTGAACTGCCCGAGGCAGATAGCCAGCGCGGCGAAGGCCAGCCACAGTTCCGTCGCGAGCGAAGCGTCGCGCAGGTCGATGATGAAGGCCGTCGTGCGGCCGATGATGACCAGCAGCGACGCCAGCCACATATAGAACGAGATCTGGCTGTGGTCACCGACCCATTTCGCCGCCTTCGGGATGACCAGCCGGCAGAACTGCGCCGCGGCGAACGGCATCACCAGCAGCGGCGCGATGCGGGCCAGGATCTGCGCGAAGGTGCACGCCCCCGTCCCCGTGAAGGTCAGGATCACGGGCGCCAGCAGCGCGACGGCCATGTTGCAGAGCAGGCTGTACGTAGCCATCGTGGCGACGTTGGCCCCCAGCATGCCGCCGATGACCACCGCGGCCATCGCCACGGGAGCCAGCACGCAGACCATCGCCCCCTGCGCCAGAATGAGGTCCAGCGGACGCAGCAGCAGAAAAACCCCGATGCAGGCCACCGTCTGAACCAGCAGCAACCACACATGGAGCATCGAAGGCTTCATCTGGCTGGGTTTCACGCGGCAGAAGGTGACGAACAGCATCAGGAAGATCAGCGTCGGGGTGATCATCTGCCCCGACAGCTCCTCCAGCGCCGAGATCGGACGGCACAGCAACGCCCCGACAACCATGGCCGTCGGCATGGCGACGGTCTTCACGTTGCGGTGCAGGTGTTCCAGCAGGTGCATTTTAAGCCAGCAGCTCCCTAACCTTGGCCGAAATGTCCTTGCCGTCGGCGCGGCCCGCGAGCCTCTTCGAAGCCACGCCCATCACCTTGCCCATCTCCTTCATCGACGTGGCGCCGACCTCGGCGATCAGGGCCTTGACCTCGGCGGTCAGTTCCTCCGGGGTGAGTTGCCTGGGCAGGAACTCCTGGAAAACGGCCACCTGGGCCAGCTCCTCCGACGCCAGGTCGGGACGGTTTTGCTCGGAGAAGATCGCCGCCGAGTCGGTTCCCTGCTTGGCGAGCTTCGAGATGATCTTCAGCACGTCGGCGTCGGGCAGTTCGGCGATCTCCGGACCTGCGGTCTTGGCCTCGATGATGTATTTCTTCGCATTGCGCAGCGCGCTCAGGCGCACCGTGTCCTTGGCCTTCATGGCCTCCATGATTCCTTTCGAAATCTGCTGTTCCAACGACATGACTTTCTTATTTTAAGTTAAACAACCAATTTCTCACTCCGCAGGCCGCCGCACGACGACAATCTCGTCGAAACGCCGTTGCGACTCCGTTCCGACAACTTTCCCCTTCGCAGGCCCCCCCGGTCGAAAGCCTCGGCGGCGGAGGGGTCGATGTCGTAAATCGAATCCTCGACATAGCGCCCCCGAATGCCGGACAACGCACCGTCGTACAGTTCACAGACGTGCAGGGCCATGGCATACATGTTATCCGCCGTGCGGATTCCCAGCATCTCGGCGGGAACGAAGCCCTGATACAAATAATAATCCGGGTCGCCGCAGAGCAGCAAGGCCCGAAATCCCAGTTCCCGGGCCAGTTCGCGGGTCCGGGAGATCAGCCGGCCGCCGATGCCCTGACGCTGGCACTCCGGCAGGACCGAAATCGGCCCGAGGCTCAACACCTCACAGTCCGTTCCGTCGTCACCGTGGAGAACCGCGCGCAAGGAAACGACATTGCCCACGATTCGCCCATCGCGCTCGGCCACGAGATCCAACTCGGGCACAAAGGCCGGACTGTCACGCATGACATGCAACAGGTAGTGCTCGCAACATCCGGGCGAATAGAGGTTCCAGAACGCCTCCCGCGTAACGTTCTCCGTCTCGCGGTAATCCGCAGGCTGTTCGGTTCTCAATTTCAGTTCCACTGCTTCCATTTTATTTATCGGAAAACAAAAACCGCAGCACGTCGCGCATCAGCCGGTCGCGCTGCACGCCGTCGGGGATCGACTCGAAGGGGAACCCCGCGACGAAAGTCCGTCCTCCGGCATCGCAGGCCACGGCCGCCGTGCGGCCGCTGTCGTCGTAACGCATCACGGCGAAAGCCCCCGCACCCGCGGGCTTCAGCGCATCGGCCCGCTCGACGACGTAACGGTCGCGGCGGTACTCGGTATTGAAGCGGTATTCGCCGCGCGAAAACGACGCGTCCGAAGTCATAACCCGCACCCGTCCGCGGTCCGAGGGATGTCCCCCGTCGGAGTCGATGCGGAGCACCTCCCGGGCGAACGCGCGCCCCTCCTCCGGGGTCCCTTCGGCCCAGAGGTCGGCCGCCACGTAGCTTCCCGATGCAAAAAGCCCTCCGCCGCCGGCCAGATAACGCCGCAGGACGGCCTGCAACTCCGGCGGAAAGGTCCGGAAGGCCGCCTCGCACACACCGCGGCCCAGCGGCGTGGTGCGCTGCTTGCCCAGGATCAGGTCGACGGCCGGATAGGCTTCGAGCGACACCTCGCCCCGCTCCACGGCCCGGGCCGACGCCGAGCAGAACGAGTAGCCCGCCGCCGCGACGGAACGCCCGTGCAGGGCCGGATAGTCGAACGTATTGCCGCCGATCACGTCGGTCTCCCAGTCGCACGCGCAGGCCCCGAGGGCGACGCTGTCGACGTTGCAGCGGGCCTGCGCGAGGTCGAAGACGCGCTGCGCTCCGATGAAGGCGATGTCCTGCCGGTCCGCAACGCCTCCGTCGAGGTCCATGCGGAATCCGGCCAGCGAATCGTTCCGTTCGCTCTGCGGGGCGCTCACGCGGTCGAACCCGTTGACGATCAGCAAGCAGCCCTTTTCGTCGGGCACGCGGCAGGCCGCGAGCGTCTCGCTCGGGAAGCTCTCGCCGCCCTCGTTGACGGCGGTGACCCGGTAACTGTACATGCGCCCCGGTTCCTGCCGGACGGTCAGGCGGGGTTTGTCGACATAGCGGCCGTTGTCGAAACCGCCGTCGTCCACGCGCGTGTAGACCACATAGCCCGTCGGCGCGGCGGTCGCTTCGAGCGGGTCCATCGCCGGGCTCCACGAGAGCGCGACCTCGCCGGCGGCGGCGAATTCCGCGGCGAAAGCCTCGACCGGCAGCGGCTGGACCACATAGGGCAGATCGTATTGCGAACTGACATAACGCAGGATACCCTTGTAAACAGCCCGGCTCACGAGGAACTTGAAGCGCGGGTCGTGCCCCAGGCGCATGTCGGCGAAATTCTGGTGCGACAAGAGTTCGAGCAGCATCGTCGGGACGCCCGGCACGCGCGCTTCGTAGTAGGCGCGGTTCCACATCCCGCGGCGGCTCCAGGCCGGTTCGCAGGTGCGGCGGATATCCTCGACGATCTGCGTCTGCACGAGGTCCGTCAGGTCACGCGAACGGTAGCGGTCGGCCCCGCCCTGGAATTTGCCCTTGTTCTCGCGGGTGAAGAAGATGCCCAGCGTGCCGATGATGCCGTCGCCGTCGCGCACCCCGGCGTCGGAGTGGAACGCCAGCGCCATGTCGACCGGAATGCGCAGCCCCGCGGAGTCGGGCAGACGCTCCGAGCCGCCCATCAGGGCATTGACCCAATGGGCGCGCGACATGTAGTCGTCCTTGTAGTCGTCGGTGTTGTTTTTCGGCGTATAGACCTCTTCCGGAAATCCCGCCCACTGAAGCCAGTAGCGCGCACCCTCGCAGAAACGCGGGTAACCGCTGGTCTCCCCGGCATGCTCCGCGCCGGGCAGGCGCAGCGAGTCGCAGGACGTGCGGGCCACGTTGCCGTAGCCGCCTCCGATCTTCACCGCGTCGGCCGAGACGATGCGCCCGCCCGTCCGCGAACGGTTCGAAAGGGTCACGACCTCCTGCCGTCCGGCGGCGAAGGGAAAACGCCCGAGGTAAATCCACGTCCCGCCGCCCATCGTCTGATTGACGGCAAACGAGGTCTCGCCGCCGAGGTGGCGGACCGTATAATGCGCGTCGTCGGCGCTTTCGGGCGTCGATTCGTAGCTCACATAAACCGCATATTCGCCCCGCTCGGGAATGTCGGCCTGCCACACGGCACGGCCCGTGGCCACGCCGGTCACGGTCCGCACACGGCGCGTCGTGCCGTCGCGGAAGGGATTTTCGCCCGTATGATAGACCTGCCGGAGGTGCGCGAAGCCCGCGCCGCCGCTCTCCCACGCCCCCTCCTCCGCATACTGCCCGGCGGCGTCGTTGTCGGCCAGCACTTCGTATTTCTGCACGTCGCGTTCGCGCGGCAGCAGCACGCATGCCCCGGCGTTTTCGAGCATCGGAACCAGGTACGGCAAGACATAACTTTGCGTATAGAGGTCCTCGCAGGTCTGCCAGAGCGCCGAACGCTGCCATTTCCAGCGGTTCTCCGTCTGGTCGAAATAGCGTCCGTGGCTCTGCCACAGGGCGATATGGCGTCCCGAAAGTCCCCGTCCGGGGGTCTCGGGAGCCGAAAGGCGCGTCACGAGCGGACGCCCGGAGCGGTTGGTGAAAAGCACGATCTTCTTCTTATCGACCGCTTTGCGCAGCTGCGTGGCGTTGCGGCAGGCCAGCGGAATCAACTCGGAGGCCTCGCGGCCGTCGGTGTAAAGTTCGACGGCGGCCTTGCGGAACTCATGCGGCAGCAGGGCGCGCACCGAGTCGCGCATGGCCCGCAGGTTCTCCTCGCGGAAGGGATAGTTGGCCAACGCCGCCGTGGCGTAGATCCGCACCCGGCTGCGCGAGGCCTTGACGGCCTGAACGCGCACGGTGATCGGCTCCGGTTTCTGGTAACCGCTCGTTACCTCGCGCGAAACGATGCGCGAAAGGGTCCGGCCGATCTCCTGCCGCGTCGCGGAACCGATTTCCGCGGCGGAGACATTACCTAAAGCAAAGAGTGAGATAAGAGTGTATAAAACCTTATTTTTCATGGCGTTTCACAAGCAACAGCATGCCGATCATCGTAAAGGCGGCATTGTAAATCAACAGTTCGAAGCCAATCTGATAATCCCAGATCTTCAGCGCCCACCACTGCACCAGCGCACTCAATGCCGGGGCCGCGAGGGCCACCAGCGGCATCCAGCGGTCGCGGACCTTCAGACGCGTGAACATCCCGAAGGCGAACATGCCCAGAATCGGACCGTAGGTATAGCTGGCGACCTTGTAGACCAGATTGATGACGCTGTCGTCGGCCCAGTACTCGAAGGCCAGGATCACGCCGGCCATCCCGAGCGCCATCGCCACGTGGACCCCGCGGCGGATGCGCGTGAGGCGTGCGTCGCCATAGCGTTTCGTGCCTTCGAGCATATCCACCGTGAAAGAGGTCGTGAGAGCCGTGAGGGCCGACCCGGCAGCTGAATAAGTACTTGAAATAAGTCCTACAACAAACAGAATGCCAACGATAAGCGGCAATCCGCCTTCGACAGCGACCAGCGAAAAGACCTGATCGCTCTTGGCGGGTGCGGCCATGCCGCTGCGCTCCATGTACAAATAGAGCAGCACGCCCAGCACGAGGAACAGAAAGATCATGAAAATCTGGCTCACAGCCGTCAGCACGATGTTCTTCTGCGAGTCGCGCGGCGTGGCGCAGCTCAAATTGCGCTGCATCATGTCCTGATCGAGTCCGGTCATGGCCACCAGCAGGACGATACCCGCGGCGAACATTTTCCAGAAATAGCGGCCCGAAGCGGGATCGTCGAAGAAGAAAATGCGCGACATGGGCGAAGCGGAAACCTCGCGGGCCGTATCGGCGAACGAGAGACCCAGCCCCCGCATGATGAAGACGATCGACAGCACGAGGCTCGCCACGAGGCAGAAAGTCTTGAGCGTATCGGTCCAGATCAGCGACTTGACGCCGCCCTGCCGGGTGTAGAGCCAGACGAAAAACATCGTGACGAGGGCGTTGCCCCAGAACGGGAAGCCGTAGTGCGAAAAGACCAGCAGCTGCATCACGGCACAGACCACATAGACGCGCAGCGCGGCGCCCAGCATCTTCGAAATGAAGAAAAACCACGCCCCGGTGCGGTGTGACTTTACGCCGAAACGGTTATCGAGGTACTCGTAGAGCGAGACGACCCGCAGGCGGTAGAACGTGGGAATCAGGACGAAAGCCACAATCAGCTGCCCCACCGTGAAGCCCGCGACCATCTGCATGTAGGAAAACGAGTCGGCGGCGACCGAGCCGGGGACCGAAATGAAGGTCACGCCCGACATCGCGGCGCCGATCATGGCGAAAGCCGCCATGTACCACGGGGTGCGGCGGTTGCCGGTGAAGAAGCCGGCGTTGTCGGCACGGCGGCCCGAGGCCCATGCGACGGCGAAAAGGACGGCTATGTAGCCCAGGACGGTGGCGGTAACGGCGGCAGGAGTCATAACTTGTATTTGGGTTCGAATTACAAAGGTATAAAAAAAGACGGACACGAAGGCGGGTAGGCGCGGATTTTATAAACCCGAAAACAGGATGCGGAAGATCGTATGTCTTATTGGATTTCCGGAAAAAACAGTTATTTTTGCTACTAATTATACATCAAACCCTTAAACGATATGGCATTTCTCAAAGAATTCAAGGAGTTCGCCCTCAAAGGCAACGTAATGGACATGGCCGTCGGCGTGATCATCGGCGGCGCGTTCGGCAAAATCGTATCGTCGCTCGTGAACGACATCCTGATGCCGCCCATCGGCGCGCTGATCGGAAACACCGACTTCTCGCAGCTGCGGCTCGACATCTCGAAAGTCCGCGACGTGACGTCGAACGCCATGCACTCCGTGGGCGACATGGTGACCGGAGGAGGCGATCCCGCGCAGGCTGCCGCAGCGGCAGAACCGATCTACTGGAACTACGGCGCATTCATCCAGCAGTGCGTGGATTTCACGATCCTGGCGCTCTGCGTGTTCCTGATGGTCAAGCTGATGAACCGGCTGATGAAGAAAAAGGAAGAGGCTCCGGCTCCCGCTCCCGAACCGCCCGCACCGACGAAAGAGGAGCTGCTGCTCACCGAAATCCGCGACCTGCTGAAAGAGCAGAAGAAATAAGCGAGAAAATCCCGGAACGAAACAGCCCGGCCTTCATGGCCGGGATATTTTCTTATATTTGTTTTCACCTTACTTGATTAGTTTGCAGAGGCATACAACCAACTAACTATAATTTATGATATGAACATTCCTTCGATTTTCTGGATCGTGCCTGCCGCGTCCGTCGTCGCCCTGTCCTTCGCATGGGCGTTTTACCGCCTGATGAAGCGCGAGGACGAGGGTACGCCGCGCATGCGCGAGATCGCCGCGCACGTGCGCAAGGGCGCCATGGCCTACCTGCGCCAGCAGTACAAGGTCGTCGGCATCGTCTTCGCGGTGCTGGCGTTGTTTTTCGCCTGGCTGGCCTACGGCGCCGGGGTGCAGAACGGCTGGGTTCCCTTCGCCTTCATCACCGGCGGCTTTTTCTCGGGGCTTGCGGGCTACTTCGGCATGAAGACCGCGACCTACGCTTCGGCCCGTACGGCCAATGCCGCGCGGCAGTCGCTGGACCGCGGCCTGAAGGTCGCATTCCGCAGCGGTGCGGTGATGGGACTGGTGGTCGTGGGCCTCGGCCTGCTCGACATTTCGTTCTGGTACGTCATTCTGAACCATTTCGTCGAGGTCGCCGGGCCGCAGAAGCTCGTGGTCATCACCACGACGATGCTGACCTTCGGCATGGGCGCCTCGACGCAGGCTCTGTTCGCGCGTGTCGGCGGCGGCATCTACACCAAGGCGGCCGACGTGGGCGCCGACCTGGTGGGCAAGGTCGAGGCGGGCATCCCCGAGGACGATCCGCGCAATCCCGCGACCATCGCCGACAACGTGGGCGACAACGTGGGCGACGTGGCCGGCATGGGCGCCGACCTTTACGAGAGCTACTGCGGTTCGATCCTCGCCACGGCGGCGCTGGGCGCCGCGGCCTTCTCCTCGGCCGGTTCCGAGGCGTTGCAGATCAAGGCCGTGATGGCCCCGATGCTGATCGCCGCGGTGGGCATCCTGCTCTCGATCCTCGGCATCTTCCTCGTGCGCACAAAGGAGGGGGCCACGATGCGCGAACTGCTCCGTTCGCTGGGCGTGGGCGTCAATTTCAGCTCGCTGCTGATCGCCGCCGCCACGTTCGGCATCCTCTGCCTGCTGGGCGTCGAGAACTGGGTCGGACTCTCGTTCTCAGTCATCACGGGCCTCGTGGCGGGCATTGTCATCGGGCAGGCCACGGAATACTTCACCTCCCATTCTTATAAACCGACACAGAAGATCGCCGGGAGCGCCCAGACAGGCCCTGCGACGGTCATCATCGCCGGCATCGGCTCGGGAATGATCTCCACGGCCATCCCCGTCGTGACGATCGGCGTGGCGATCATCCTTGCCTACCTCTGCGCCATCGGCTTCGACATCGAGAACATGATGGCTCCGCAGAACATGTCGATGGGTCTCTACGGCATCGGCATTGCGGCCGTGGGCATGCTCTCGACGCTGGGCATCACGCTGGCCACGGACGCCTACGGCCCTATCGCCGACAATGCGGGCGGCAATGCCGAGATGAGCGGCCTCGGCCCCGAGGTCCGCAAACGCACCGACGCGCTCGACGCGCTGGGCAACACCACGGCCGCCACGGGCAAGGGCTTCGCCATCGGATCGGCGGCCCTGACGGCCCTCGCGCTGCTGGCCTCCTATATCGAGGAGATCCGCATCGGTCTGATCCACAACGGGGTGACGATGCTCGAAATGTCCGACGGGACGATGCGCTTCGTGCAGGACGCCTCGATTCTCGATTTCATGGAATATTACCGCGTGTCGCTGATGAACCCCACGGTGCTGATCGGCGTCTTCATCGGCGCGATGATGTCGTTCCTCTTCTGCGGGCTGACGATGAACGCCGTGGGCCGCGCCGCGCAGAGCATGGTCGAGGAGGTGCGCCGCCAGTTCCGCGAGATCAAGGGCATCCTCACGGGCGAGGGAACGCCCGACTACGCGCGCTGCGTCGCCATTTCGACCCGCGGTGCGCAGCGTGAGATGCTGTTTCCGAGCCTGCTGGCCATCGCCGCTCCGGTCGTTGTCGGACTGGTATTCGGGGTGGCGGGCGTAATGGGCCTTCTGGTCGGCGGATTGAGTTCCGGTTTCGTGCTGGCGGTCTTCATGGCCAATGCCGGGGGCGCCTGGGACAATGCCAAGAAGATGGTCGAGGAGGGGCACTTCGGCGGCAAGGGTTCCGACTGCCACCGGGCCACGGTCGTGGGCGATACGGTCGGCGATCCCTTCAAGGATACGTCGGGTCCGTCGCTCAACATTCTCATCAAACTGATGTCGATGGTCGCGATCGTGATGGCGGGGCTTACGGTCGCCTTCCATTTATTCTGATTTTATAGGGCATCTTCGCACTTGCGCTCGCAGGGCACGAATGGGACGTATTCCGATACTACCCATCCGTGCCCCGCTTCGTTTAAGCACAAATCTGCGTCTCCAAAATCGAATAAAGTCTTTTGTCCTTTTATTTTTTCGACGTTCCGCTTTCGAGGATCGAGACGATGGAGTAGAGCGTGAAACAGATGGCGCCGAATCCCGACAGCACACGCGCCGGGACGAAGAATTTGGCCTGGAATGCGGCCTCCTCGTAGAGGAACGCCGCGAGGAACAGGCATGCCAGCGCCGTCAGCACGGGGATGATCGGAATGCGGTTGGCCAGCGGGAAGTCGGCGTGCCAGATTTTCGCCAGCAGAATCACCTTGCTCGAAATGCTCCAGCAGATCAGCGCCAGACCGATCAGCACGAATCCCACGAAGTTGATCGGATGATCCCAATAGGCGAAAATCAGGATCAGCCCCAGCACGAATGCCAGCGAACCCATCGTCAGCACGAGTCCCGTCCATTTGCCTTTCTCGGCCATCGTGTAGCTGCCGCGGGCCTGGCGGGCTATGCTGGCGACCAGCGCGATGAGCGACGTGCAGACGCAGGCGATTCCGAACATCACGCTCCCGGCGACGATGTGTGCCGGAAGCGTTCCGCGCACATAGAGCAGGATGCACCAGACCCAGGCGATGGCGGCGATTGCCGAGACGATGAAGATCAGCAGCGACGACTCGGCGCGGGTGAATCCGGCCGGGTTGACCGAGAAGGAGTCGTCGGCGGAGTTTTTGGGAATCAGGCTGAAGCGTGTCGACGAGGTCGCCGCCGTGGCCACGCAGGCCGTGATCAGCCCCAGTCCGCAGACGACGTGTCCGGTGACCAGCGCGCCGGGCCAGTGCGAGGCGATGATGAATGCGCCGCTGATGAGCGTCAGCACGGCGAACGTGTAGCCGATCGCCGGGAAGAGGTACTTCGCCGCCGCCGTGTAGGTCCCGATGATCTGGCGGATGATCGTTGCGGCGGTGCAGTAGAGCGCGATGCAGATGGACCCGAGGTAGAAGACGACGGGACCTGCCGTCAGACGAGCCGCGTCGGTTCCGGCCGCGAAAATATAGGCTCCGTAAGCGAAGCAGAAGGCGGCCATTGCGAGCGGAATGGTGCGGAAAAGGATGCTTATACCGTGATTCATAGGCTTGATTGTTTTCCGAACACCCTGCAAATCCCGCACCAACAAAATTTTTCGTATCTTTGGGGGCGTAACGACCCTTTTACCAGTCGGAAGGTTTTACGGAGTTGCGCGCGATTTTGTGTTGCGCCCCATTCGACTTTTTAGTATCTTTGTCCCTATGAAAAACATCGTTTTTGACCTTGGCGGAGTTCTTTTCGCCCGTGATAAAAGCAAGTGCACCCCCGAACTGCTCGAATTTTTCAGTTTTCTCCGCGCCCCGCGCATGCCGCTCTTCTGGGAGGAGTACGACCGCGGCACGTCGACGCTCGAAGAGGTGACCGCCACCATCAGCGGGATGACCGGCCGTCCCGTGGAGACCTGTGCCGCCGTCCTTCGGCTGGCCGTCGACCTGCAGGAACCCGTGAAGCCGACCGAACGGCTCGTCGGCGACCTGAAAGCGGCGGGCTACCGGCTCTACGTGCTTTCGAACATGTCGCGCGAGTTCATCGACTTCCTGCGCCGCTTCCCCGTCTACGGGCTTTTCGACGGCGAGGTGGTCTCCTGCGAGGAGCACACAGTGAAACCCGAGCCGCGCATCTACGAGATTCTGCTCGAACGCTATGGCCTGACCCCCTCCGAGACGCTTTTCATCGACGACCGGGAGATGAACATCGAGGCGGCCGCCGCTCTGGGCATTCACGGCTTCGTCTTCGATCACCGCGATCCCGACGCGGCGTGCGACGCCCTGCGCCGGCGGTTGTTGCAATCGGACTGCATATAAACAAAAGGAAGAGACCGGCGCAAACCGGTCTCTTCCTTTTTGAGCCTCTTCCGGGAGATTAGTTGAAGGTGTAGCGGATGCTGAACATCGCCGACCAGGTCGAAATCGTGCCGGCGTACTTCGACCATGTGGGTTTGTTGAACGTGTAGGCGCCGTTCTCGTATTTCAGGATGTTGGTCGTACTGATCCGTTTGACGTTGCCCCAGTCGCGGTTGAGCATGTTGGCGATGTTGTTGACATCGAGCCCCAGCGAAATCGTGTTGCGCCGGCCTTTGACGTTGACGTAGAAGTCCTGCGAGAAGCGGAAGTTCAGCATGTGCTGCCAGGGCATCACGGCGCCGCCGCGCTTCGAGTATTCGCCGGTGTGCTTCGAGAGATAGTCGTCGTTCCGGATGAATTTCCAGTACTCCTCCCTGTTCTCGTCCGACGTGAACGGCATGCCGTCGAGTTCCTCGCGGGTCGGAATGTAGATCAGGTTCACCGCGCCGCGGTCATTCGTCACGGGGTTCTGGTACTTGCCACTCTGCACGTACATCGTGTAGGAGTAGCGCGAATAGGAGTACGAACCGATATATCCCTGGCGGAACGCCTCGTAGTAAAGCCCGAAGTTCGACGCGCCGCTCTTGTGCGCGAGGCGGTAGCCGACGTTGAGCAGGATGCGGTGGGGCGACACGTAGGATGCGTAACCCAGTTCGGGCACGTTCGAACCGTTCTTGTTGAACGTGTTGGTGCTGAATGCCGAGGTCACCTGGTCGCCGATGCCGTCGATCACGTTCTTGGCGCTCGAATAGGTGTAGGCCGCCGTCAGCGAGAGACCGAAGCCCCAGGTTTTCGACACCTGCGCCGAGACCGAAGCGTAGTAGCCATCCACGTCGTCGGTGTTGTTGATCAGGTAGGGATTGACGGTCTCGCCGTCCTTATTCCTGATATTGCCGCTTTCCCAATAGGTGCGCGCCTCGGGTTCGCCCGGGAGCCGGATGCCGCCCTCTTTCTCGACCATGCCGAGTTTGGTGACGGTCACCGAGTTGAAGTCCTTGTTGTAGATCCCCTCGATATTGAGGTTGACGTCGCCCGGAAGTTTCAGGTCCAGCGCCAGCGAGCTTTTCCACGTCGAAGGCATTTTGAGGTTCTTGTCCAGAATGGTCGGCTGCGTGTTGGCCGCCAGGTCATGTCCCTTGTAGGTTCCCTTGTACACGTCTTCCAGCATGTCTTTGACATTGGTGTGGAATTTGGGCATGTTGTCGCCCTTTTCGTTTCTGTAAAGCGTCAGTCCGTTCTGGATGGTGTTGCTGTTTCCGGCCACCGATACGAGCCATACGAACGGCAGGCGGCCGTTGAACACGCCCGTACCTCCGCGGAGGATATACTTGCGCTCGCCGGTCATGTCCCAGTTGAAGCCCACGCGGGGGGCCACCGACAGACGCGCCTTGGGCATATCCGAGGTCTTGTAGCCGCCGTGGTCGGCGAAGATCTCCGTAAAGTCCTTATTTTCGTTGCCCGAGATCGACGGATAGACCGGAACCTCGAAACGCACTCCGACCGTCGCCTTGAAACGCTCGCTTACGTTGATCTCGTCCTGCAGGTAGACCGAGTACTGCATGTGGGAGAACTGGGGGAACGCCTGCGACAATGCGTCGTTGTTGCCGTGTGCGATGCGGAACGCCAGCGGGGCCTTGTCGTTCTTGAAGTCGTCCCAGCTTTCGTAGACGTAGTATCCCGCGCCGCCCTGCAAGTAGCCGTTCGTGGTCAGGTTGTGCTCGAACTGCAAACCGGCCACCAGCCGGTGCTTGCCCAGCGTGTAGCCGATCTCGTCGGTTAGGATGTGCGTCGACACTTCGCGCAGGTTGCCTTCGGTGAAGGGATCGAGTCCGAACGAGGCGTACAGGGCGCTCGCGCCGTTCTCGGCAGGCTCCAGAATGTCCACCGTCGGGAAGATGCCGCCGTCGTAGCTGCGCGGCTCGTACTGGTGCGAATAGGTGTAGCGAAGCGTGTTCGTCAGGCGGCTGTCCATGAAGCGGGAGTTGAGTTCGGCGGCCACCGACGTGAAGTTCTGCTCCTGATAGTAGCGCGAATTTCCGAAATACATGGCGTAGACCGAGGTGCGGCCGTAAACGTCCTTGTCGTACACTTTGCCGGCGTTGAGCGGCGAAATGGACGACGACGGGGCCGACGAATACTTGTTCTGCGTCCGGCTGAACCGCACGTTCAGCGCGTGGTTGCGGTTGATGTTCCAGTCCACGCGTGCCATGAGCTTGTAGCCGGGCGTCTTCACCGAATAGTTCTGGTAGGCGCCGGGGTTGTAGCCGTAGTTGTCGATCAGGAACCGGCTCATCTCGTCGAGTTTCGCGGTCGTCGGGCGGTTGTATTGCAGGGCTTTGCCGAAATCCTGGCTTTCGCTCGTGCGGGCCAGCCGGGAGTTGCCCGGCGTGGTGTTCCACTCACGCTCGAAGTTGGCGAACACGAAGAGCTTGTTCCTGACGATCGGGGCGCCGACGCTGAATCCGAGCGTGTTGTTCCGCATCTCGCTCAGCGACAGTTTGCCGCCGTCGTACTTGTCGCCCTGGAGCTGGTCGCTCTTGGAGTAGAGGTAGGCCGAGACCTTCAGGTCGTTGGTTCCCGACTTGGTGACGGCGTTGATCGCTCCGCCCGTGAATCCGCTCTGGCGCACGTCGAAGGGGGTTATCGACACCGACACCTGCTCCAGCGCGTCGAGCGAAATGGGCGAACCGCCTGCGGGCAGGTTGCCGCCGATGCCGAACATGTTGTTGAACGCCGCGCCGTCGACCGTCACGTACGACTGGCGGTAGTTGCCGCCGCCGATGGCCAGTCCCGAGGTGGTCGACGAGGCCTGCGGCGTGAGGCGCATGATGTCGTTCATGCTGCGGTTGACCGTAGGCATCAGTTCGATCTGCTCGTTGGAGATGCTGGTGACCGCCCCTGCGCGGTTGACGTTCATCGAACTGTTCTTGCCGTCGGCCGTGATGACCACGGCTTCGAGCTGCTGGCTGTCCTTGAGGAAAGCGTCGCGCTTGAGGGTCTGGCCCAGCGACAGCATCAGTCCCGGGAATTCGACGCTCTGGCAGCCCACGAACGAGAAGGTCACCGTGTAGGGACCTCCCGTGCGCAGTCCTTGCAGGTTGTAGCCGCCGTTCTTGTCGCTCACGGCGCCGTACTGCGTGCCCGAAGGGGTGTGCACGGCGATGACCGTGGCGCCGGCGAGCGGCTGTCCGTCGGCGTCGGTCACCGTGCCGTTCATTCCCGAAGTCGTCACCTGCGCATCGGCTGCGCAAAATGCGAAGACCGAGAGCATGAGAAGGAAAAATTTCTTCATAAACGTTGGTTTTTGTGAATAAGGGATTTTTTTGGGTTTCGTTGTAGATGGATCGTTTGTTTCCTTTTTCGCGGCGTTTCGGTTTCCGGATTCGGCCGTTTTGAGAAAACGGCGAGAGACATTCCTGTTGCAGGAACATCCCTCGTCAGTCGTATGTGTGTCCTGAAAGAGCTTTTCGCCAATGGCGGGTACTCATTTCCGGGGTGTCTGTGCAGACGATTTCGGCCATTCCTTCCATGGCGCAAATATATATCAAATATTTGTGAGCCGCAATAGAATAGCGCAAATTTTCAGTCGACGATATTTCAACATTCCGGACTCCCGGTCCGGAAGCCTGCGGCACGTTCCTTGCGCGGGGCCGGGGTATGCTTTCGGTGCGTGAAAAATACTGGCGTTATTCGCTTTTCGTGCTTATCGCGGGGCTGGGTCTCACGATCTTCGCCGAGCTGACGCCGTTTCTGGGCGGCTTGCTGGGGGCCGTGACGATCTACGTGCTGCTGCGGCGTCAGATGTGGTTCTTGAGCGAACGGCGGCGGTGGCGGCGGAGCCTTGCGGCGTCGCTGCTGCTCGGCGAGGCGATCTTCTTCTTCCTCGTTCCGATCAGCCTGATCGTCTGGATGGTCGTCGACAAAATCCAGGGCGTGGCCCTTGATCCGCAGTCGGTCATCACGCCCGTCCGGCACGTCGCCGGACTCATCCAGCAGAAAACCGGCTACGACCTCTGGTCCGAGAGCAACCTGCAATCGGTGCTGGGCTACCTTCCCAGGGCGGGGCAGTGGCTCGTGGGCGGCATCGTGAATTTCGCCGTCAACCTCGTCGTGCTGCTCTTCGTGCTCTATTTCATGCTGATCGGGGGCCTGCGCATGGAGACCTACTGCCGCGAAATCCTGCCGTTCGACCGCTGCGCGGCGCGCAGCGTGATGCGCGAAATCCACATGATCGTGCGCTCGAACGCCATCGTCATTCCGCTGCTGGCCGTCTCGCAGGGCGTGGTGGCCTATGTCGGTTACCTGGCCTTCGGCGTTCCCGAGCCGCTTTTCTGGGGCGTGCTGACCTGCTTCGCCACGATTCTGCCCATCGTCGGCACGGCCCTCGTGTGGCTGCCGCTGGCGGCCTACATGAGCCTCGACGGCAACTGGGGGCAGGGCGTCGGGCTGGTGATGTACGGCACGCTGGTCGTCACGCAGGTGGACAACCTCGTGCGGATGGTCATGCAGAAGAAGATGGCCGACGTGCACCCGCTCATCACCATTTTCGGGGTCTTCATCGGTCTGTCGCTCTTCGGCTTTATGGGCGTCATCTTCGGGCCGCTGATGCTGGCGATGTTTGTCTTCTGCGTCAATGTCTTCAAACGCAGATACCTCGACGGGCTTCCCGACCGGGAACTGTTCCAGCCCGGCGGCAGATCGGGCGGATGATCGTTCTGTTTCCCGTCTTTTTTACGGAAAGAAAGCGGCCGGGGCGTTTTTCCTGAAAATTCCCCGGAAAAAAGTTGCATATTCGTGAGGGTTTATTACCTTTGTTATTCGAATAACAATGGATTCGTGCCAAAGAACCCTTAAATGATATTATAAAATGGCGAGAAATCTCAAAATCAGAGACCTTACGTTGCGTGACGGCCAGCAGTCGTCCTTCGCAACGCGTATGAACCAGGAGCAGATCGACCGCTGCCTGCCGTTCTACAAAGATGCCAATTTCTATGCGATGGAGGTGTGGGGCGGCGCCGTCCCCGACTCGGTGATGCGTTATCTCGACGAGAATCCGTGGACGCGCCTCGAAACCATCCACAAGGCAGTGGGCGATGTCTCGAAACTCACGGCCCTTTCGCGCGGCCGCAACCTGTTCGGCTACTCGCCCTATACGGACGAAATCATCGACGGCTTCTGCCGCAACTCGATCCGGAGCGGTTTGGGCATCATGCGGATCTTCGACGCCCTGAACGACGTCGACAACGTGAAATCGACCGTCAAATACGTCAAGCAGTACGGCGGCATCGCCGACTGTGCGGTTTGCTACACCGTGGACCCGAAATACCCCGAACCGGGTTTCTGGGCCAGGCTGACGGGCAAATCGGCCCCCAAACCGGTCTTCACCGACGCCTATTTCCTCGACAAGGCCCGCCAGATGGCCGCACTGGGCGCCGACATGATCACCATCAAGGACATGTCGGGTCTGATTCCGCCGCGCCGCGTCGCCACGCTGGTGCGCCTGCTGAAGAAGAACCTTTCGGTTCCCGTCGATTTCCATACCCACTGCACGCCGGGCTACGGACTGGCTTCGGTGCTTTCGGCCATCATCGCCGGGGTCGACGTCGTGGACACCAACTGCTGGTACTTCGCCGAAGGCACGGGCGCCCCGGCCATCGAGCTGATCCATGTTTTCTGCAAGAAGCTGGGCATCGAAACGGGCGTGAACATGGAGGCCGTGGCCAAGATCAACACCCAGCTGCGGGACATCCGCAAGGAGCTGAACCAGTCGGTCTTCGGCGTCGAGAAACCCGAGCCGAAGGCGTTCAACCCGGTGACCGACACGCTTCCCGCCGAGATCGACGCCCTGTTCGACCGGGCGATCGCCGCGGCGCAGCACGACGACGAGAACGCCACGATCGACGCCTGCCGCAAGATCGAGGCCTATTTCGGCTTCCCGGCTCCGAACGAACTGGTGCAGAAGGCCGAGATTCCCGGCGGCATGTATTCGAACATGGTGGCCCAGCTCAAGCAGCTCAAGGCCGAGGAGATCCTGCCCCGCGCCATGGAGCTGATCCCTTCGGTGCGCCTGGCCGCGGGTCTGCCGCCGCTGGTGACCCCCACCTCGCAGATCGTGGGTGCGCAGGCCGTCAACTGCGCCCTCGACGAGAAGGCCGGACGTCCGATGTACACCAACAAGTCGTCGCAGTTCGTGGGCCTCGTGAAGGGCGAGTACGGCAAGACGCCGGTGAAGATCGACCCCGAGTTCCGGTTCAAGATCTGCGGCGTGCGCGAGGAGACTCCCTACGATACCTCGAAATACCAGATGCAGCCCAATCCCGAGCTTCCCGAAGCCGGAGGCGTGAAGCTCGCCGCCGATGAAAAGGAGGTGCTGCTGCTGGAGTTGTTCCCGCTGGTCGCCAAGACGTTCCTGACCAATATGAAGGTGAAGGCCTACGAGGCTTCGAAGCCGGCCGAACCTGCCGCCAAGGCCGGGGAGACGCCCGCCGGAGAGACGCAGGCCGTGATCACGGGCAACGTCGTGACGGCTCCGCTGCCGGGCCGCATCATCGAACTCAAAGTGAAGGTCGGCGACGCGGTGAAGGCCGGACAGGAGGTCGCCGTTCTCGAAGCGATGAAGATGGAGAACGCCATCACGAGCGATTTCGCCGGTACGGTCAAGCAGATTCTGGTCCGTCAGGGGCAGACCGTGGCTACCGACGCCGTTCTGATGGAGATCGAATAACACGATCCATTCTTTCCGGACGCCATTCCGTCCGCAGCGCCCGGTGCGTTGCGGGCGGAACTTTTTTTCGGAGGCTTCGGTCGTGATCCCGGAGGCTTCCGCGACGATGCTGCCTGCCGCATTGCAGTACGCTGTCCCGAGCGCATCGGCCGCCGCGCCCGGGGCGGACCGGGGCTTGCCGGGGATGTGGAGGACGCCTTGCGGGCCTTGCTTCCGATGCTGCGCGAACGTTCCGACCGGACGTTCCTCCGACCGCCGGCTGAAAATCTGCGGCGTCTTGTGCGACGACATGACCGTCGCGCCCGTGGCGACGGCCACGAGCAATCTGAAACACCTCCGCGAACTGGTCTGACCGGTGCGGCGAGGCTACTCTTCCGGCGTGGGGGCTTCGTCCGTCCGGTCGGTGTAGAGAATTCCGTCGAGATGGTCTGTTTCGTGCTGGAAGATTACGGCCGTGAATCCGTCGATCGTCTCCGTTTTTTCGGCGAACCGCTCGTCGCGGTAGCGCAATACGATCCGTTGCGCCCGCACCACCCTGCCCGCTAATCCCGGAATCGAGAGACATCCTTCCCGTCCCGGGGCGGTTTCGGCCGACGATTCGACGATCTCCGGGTTCAGGTAGAATTCGAACGGCTCTCCGGGCTTGTCGAAACGCTGCACGGCGATCATCCGCCGGAGAATCCCCACCTGCGGGGCGGCGATGCCTACGCCCGTGTTCTGCGGGTCCTGCACCGTCGCGAGCATCCTGCGGCGCAGGACGGCGTAGTCGTCCGTCCGCAGCATCCGCCCGGTCACCGGAGCGGCCTTTTGACGCAGGACGAGCGAGTCGGCCGGGTTTCCGACGGTCAGTATGCGCATGATTTCTCCCTTCCCGGCGTGAATGGTCTCCTCCTCTGCGGCGCTGAACCCTCCGGAGCATCCGGTGAACGCCAGCGTTGCGGCCGCGCAGGCCGCCAGTATCGTTTTCTTTTCCATGATAGCCGCTGTTTCTGTGAATAGGCTTTTTTTTCGGTAATTCGCCCGGTTTTTCTAGGTGAGAAAGTACCCGTTCGCTTCTCCGCGATATAGCTGCGGATTTGTTCGTCCGTAGGACTTTTGCAATTCTCCTCCGGAATATCGCTTCCGACATAGAGGAAGCGGTTCGATGTACGGTCCTTGTTGTAACCCCGCAGGTATTTCTGATAGGCCAGCTTTTTGGTCGGGAGGACGATAATCGTATCGCGCGGTTGATTCAGTGCCAGGGTAGTAGCTCCGATGCCCGGAACGCTTTTCTTGACGATGCCATAGGGCAGGTTGGTGAAAATTCCGCCTAACTTGGCTCTCGGATAAAGCAGCGTCAGACGCATGCACTCTATGCGCTTATGCGTATCGTCTTGATAGATGATTTCATACCGAACCGGATTCTTCTCGTCGTCAAATGTGTTTATGAAAGCTCCGTTGTACATGTAGCTCCGGTAATAGCCTATGCCATCGCAGTAACCGCTGATATTCGGATAAAAGATTTCATAGCGAGGGTCCTCTATCTTTACCGTATTGGCAGGGAGTTTTTCCCGTATAGAGAGTTTGGGTTTGGCCTTGTCGTCATTCATACATGGAACGCCTTTTGAAAAAGACCGCCTACGCTCTCACCATAGGCAGTCATGTAAAGATACAAGATGTTATTGAGATTATCAAGTCGCTATTCGCTAATCGTTCGTTTCCTCCAAAACTTTTTCCAGCCGCCCGATATGATTGCTGATGTTCTTGTTCAGAACTTGCGCATAGGACTGCTGGGTAACTGAAATATTAGAGTGTCCGAACAGTTTGCTCACCACCTCGATAGGCACATCGTTGTAGAGCAGAATAGTCGTGGCAAAGGTTTTCCGGGCCGTGTGGTGCGTCAATTTCTTGTCGATACCTACGACATCCGCAATTTCCCGCAGATAGGAATTGACCTTTTGATTGGAGATACGCGGCTGGATATAATCGTCCGTACTACCGAATTCCCGGAACCAGGCTATCAGTTTCTCTGCCTGCGGGAGCAACGGAACGGAAACCTCCCGGTCCGTCTTTTGACGAACAAGCGTGATCCAATTCCTGCCGTCAAATCCTTTCGTGATATGCTTCGGTTGCAACGCCTGCGCTTCATGGTAGGCAAGCCCCGTATAGACCGAGAAGAGGTAGATGTTCTTCACCGTTTCCAGACGTTTCTGGGCAAAATGATGATGCTCCAGTTTGTGCAGTTCCTCCTGCGTGAGAAATACCAGCCGTTTACGCTCTTTTAAGGGCCTGTATTCGACGAACGGGTCCTGCTGGATATAGTTGCACTTGAAAGCGAAAGTGACCATCTGACGCACCCGCTGCATGATTTTATTGATGGTGATGGCTTTCAGACCTTGCACTATGAGTGCTTCTTCGAACTGCTTCACAAAGCGATAGTCCACGCTTCGGATGGGAATGTCCTGCATGTTATACGAGGTGCGGATATACCGCTCTACATGGGCGAAAACCTCCCGGAATTTCTGCAATGTCGCAGGTGAATACTCTTTGCCTACGAGTTGCTCCATCTTGTTCAGACGCTCCCGGAAAATCCCGCACAACGTATGTTCCTCCACCGTCTTGTGCTTGTAGATCGAGTAGATTTCAGCCAGCGAGACATTCCCGTCAGCTTCGTACAATTTACGCTCTATACCTTTGAGTTCGATAGTGATATCCTGCAAACGGCGGTTAATCAGTACGGCATCTTCCGAGGTTCCATGGACACATTGAGCGTCTTTGTCCCACAAGTCAGGTGTTACATAAAGTCCCGTCGAAAATTGCTGGCGTTCTGCACCGTCAGTCGTTAACTTGCAGTAAATCGGGGCTGTACCCCGTCGGTTTTTCTTAAATTCGTAGAGATAATAAGTGATTCTCAGTATTTCAACCATAGTCAGCAGATCGTTTTCATAACCCGCTGGAATACCTTTTATTACAAGTCTGGAATACAACTTTTGCCCGAAAGCGAATTGTATTCCAACGAACCCCTAAAATACCCCGATTTTGAATGGTTATTAAAATATCTTAAAATATGGCAATTTTGTTTATTTGCTGATTATAAGATGCTTAACTATTTTACGGGGTATAAAAATAGGGGGCAGATTTTGCAATCTAACCCCTTCCGTAGCGGGTCCGAGACTTGAACTCGGGATGTTTGAGTTTATATATCAGTAAGTTATACTTGTTTTTGTGTGGGAAAGTATTCCAGCCGACATTATTTAATTCAATATTTGAACAGATTAACCCCACCATTTCAGCAGGTATCCGAAGAATACCTTGTAGAATAGCCGTACCATACCATTACGTTTTTTTACTCTACAAACCACCTGTACTCGGGTTCACCTATGAGCGCCTTTGCCACTCCTTCCGTGAATACCGACGCATTTCGGCTTCTTGCGAGGAACGAATCTATGTAGCTGGACTTGTTGGCTCCTGTAAAGAGGTTGAACACCCTCCACAGATCAATCTCGCGCTGTCTGTCGCATGCAAACGCCGTATCGCTGTAATAGGCCCTTGCAATGACGTTCAGCTGACAGTCCGTGAATTCGAACACCGGGAGTTGCTTGCGTTGAGCAGGCGGTAGGAACTGATACAACCGTGCCTTTCCCACCATCTGCGCGAACTGACTTTCCGACATGGAGGTATCGAGCAACGCCCGCATCCTCTCCAAATGCCGTTTGGCATTGTAGCTTGCGATCAGCTCCGTAATCTTTGCTGTCAGCTCCTGCGTGTTCGTCACCCGCATCTCCCCGGCCAGTCCGTCCGTGGCCACACACATATTGCAACAAACCATGTTCTTGAACCCGATAAATACTTTGAATTTCTCGAAGCCTTTCTTACTGTACAGGTTCTCCTGGTTGTAGGCCCTTACACCTCCTACGGTCAGGTTGAGCCTGCATCCGTCGATGGTCTCCGTTACAGCGGGTATCTCAATGCAGAACATCATCCGCTCGTAATAGATGGTCTTGTCCTCGTCGGTAAGGTCCTTTACGGCCTTGTGGATGGCTTCGGGCGTCCGTCCCTTGACGATATGGCTCACCCGTATTTCGGGCTCCTCTACCGTACAGCTTCGGAACATCCGCTGGGCACACTCCCACATGGTTTCGATGAACTGATTGTGCGATATGGTCACCTCGTTGTCCTTGGAGAATACCGGGGTGATGCAGTCGTTTTGTAGATGATCGAGTGTCACGGCCTTGGTATTTGCTTCGATGAAAGGCTTGCGGGGCTGTTCTTCGGGAGTTTCCCGGAACGGGGATTTCTCCTGCACTTCGAACGAGGGCGAGGGGATAATCAGCTGTATTGCGTCCCGTGCATCTTCACGGAGCGTAAAGGGCAGTACGTTATTGTGCGATTCTGCCCGCAGGATAGCTTGTTCCATAGTTTGCGGAGGGTTGGGTTCGACATTGGTTGCACCAGTCGAGAATCTGCATCCCGACTTGTTCTGTAAGCGGAAACTCCGCCTTTCCGGCGAAAAGCTCCGTGCGGTCCTTGGAAGCCAGCGCATAATGTTTCATGTTGACATCGAATACGATGGTGAACTCGTAGTCTACATTATCCCGCTGTACGGCTTTAAGACCCACTTTCTCGGGAATCATCTTGCCGTTGCGCTCGTTGAGCACGTACTCCTGCTTGCTTCGCATCGTACAGATCACATGGCACGAGGAGTTCAGAATCCGCTGGATAAAGGCGTTCTGCCGGGGCGTGACCTTGGCCCAGTTGGCAAAGGAGTTGCCTTGCAGATTGGCGTGGAAATCCAGCAGGTAATCCCAGCAATGGGAGATACTGTCGATGATGATTACCTCCATGCCTGCACTTTCGCAGATACCGATGGCGTCGATGTATTTCTCGGGATTGTAAGGCTCCGAGAGAGACAATACGTTGTAGGCTCCCAGGTGTGCATAGAGGTCCGCACTCCCGTTCTCGGTGTCAATGACGGCGATTTTGCTCCAGTCGGAGGTCATGCCGTGGGCGATAAGGAGCGACGAATAGGTCTTGCCCGACCCCGAGGCTCCTTGCAGGGCTAAGCGCATCTTGGCTGCCCGGCGTTGTGAATGGCGTAATTGCATGATGAAATGAAATTGGATTTGGTTGAACTCGTAATAGCATAATAAAAAGGCCGCTCCCCCGGAGTGGAGGAACAGCCTTTCGATGGAGAGATAGACAAGGTTACAGTGTGGCAACCGTGGTGAACTGCGGATTATCCCCTGCATTGTGAAGCAGGAGAAACTGCTCGCCGCTCTCCTCGGAGATCACCTCCGAAACAACGGGATGGTCGAGCGGTTCTGCGGGATACTTTGAGGTTATGGCGCCCGCCTTATCGCCATATCCGAAGAAATACTTGCCCGTCTGCTCGTTGCGGATGATGCGGATTTGCAGAATACCTTTCCACTCTTTGAACTCGTCGAGGGTGAAGGTCCGCAGGAATTTGAGTGTGTTTGTCATAGCCATAAATTTGAGATTCGACAATACGCGGGAATAATATGATTATCCCCAAAGGATAGCCGGGGTCGCACCCCAATCCCGCAAAGCGGGGGGGGGTATTCGGGGAATATCCTGCGCTCGAACAATTTCGGGGAGTTGCAAAAAATTTTTGTGGTGAAAAATTTTAGCTTGACATATCCTAACCTTGTATTAGCCACTAACAACCCCTTATTGCTATTATCGTTATCTTCATCACGTAAATCCGCATTTTTCTCCCATTATGATAGGAAAGTTGAATTCGGGGCAGAATTTATGAAGAAATCGCGCGACTTTTTCACCCAAAAAAGGCAGGAATCGGGCCAATTATATTGCAATCAAGGAGCAGATATAGTTACTCCATATTTAATAGTGTGAGTTGAGAATGAACTTTGATGAAGCTGATAAGGGTAGGAAAAGATTGCCTTGTTCTTGGATGCAAGAAAAATCCCCACATTCCGGAGAATGCAGGGATAAGTTCATCATTCTGGGATAGGCAAAATTGTTTTGAACCTATTCCAATTAGTAGCTTCTCTATATAAAGAAATAGCCTCGTTAGGAACGTATAAAACGCAATTTTCCGGAACTGTTGCAGAAGCATTATTTAATCGTGGAGGTAGTGTCGCGTGGCATATAATTGTCTTGAGATTATCACACTCTGAAAATGCACTTAAGTATAATACAGTGATAGAAGCTGGGATTTCTATCTCCTTTAATGAGGTACACCTTGCAAATGCACCATCACTAATAGTTTGTAACTTCGAATTTTGCCCAAATGATACCGTCTCTAAATTAGTACAACCCTGAAATGCATTTTCTCCAATTATAGTAACACTCTTTGGAATATCAATCCTTTTTATGTTTCTACACGATCCAAATGCTCCATCGATATAACTCGTCAGGCCATTAGGATTTGACGAAATCTTTTCTAATATGGAATTTGAAGCAAATAATATCTCATCCATATCGCAACCTCCAAAAGTTCTAATTTCAATTTCTCGAATATTTGCAGGAATATACAGCGTTTTCATAGGAATGCTTGTATATTGTCCAGAGCCATACGACGGATTTCCTGCAATTGTCACCGGAATTACCCCAGATGGGTCGTAAATGCTAATATTTAGTGAATTACACCCCGAAAAAGAATCTTTAAAAACAGCAGATACACTATACATCAATGAGGACATCGTTAAATCAGTCAAATTGAAGCAATTATAAAATGCTTTACTACCTATACGTCGAACACCTGGTGCAATCACCGTTCTTAAATTACGACAACCATAAAATGCATTTTCCCTAATATTTGTACATGATTCAGGGTAAATAATCTCTTTTAAAGTTTGGTTACCATATAACAGGCCATATCCGCTAAATGAACCAGCATCAGTTATATCGGTATCAGATAGATCAACTCTTTCTACAACAAGCATCGATGCGTCAATCGTTCGAATATCATCACCATTTATATTACCTGTCACTTTCAATGATATGACAGTTCGCATCTGCTCGTCGGTCAATAACGATTTTAACGTGCCGGGCTCTGTAACATGGACTGTTAATTCAGTTTCCGAATAGAATGGAATTTTAATTTTGGTCGATTCTGCATCATTCAAAGTAAAGATTACGAAACCATCTGCCATCGACACTCCTTTGAAAAACGCATCGCCATCATCTCCATTCAAACCACTATCTCCGGTAGCTTTACCGAGTCGATTCCAACTCTGTTCATTATCATAGGAGATATACCAATATCCTCCGTCAATTTTGAATTTAGGCGTGATTCCATCTTTGCCATTCGTACCATCGGTACCGTCATTTCCATCACTGCCATCTGCGCCATCAGTTCCAATAGCCTTTACTTTCTTTCCGTCAACAATGAGCCAATTCCCATTAACGGTCCAATAATAGATGCCATCGGTATCTTGTTTCACACTAATAGTCGGAGTAACGCCATTTGTTCCATCGGAACCATCAGAGCCATTTTTACCATGATAAATTGTGATAGTCTTACCCGAGGTAAACGTTATCGAATAACCGCTATCGTCGGAGAGAGAGGAAACATTTGTGATTGACTCCCGTTCTTTCAGAGCTTTGACGATCTCCTGCAATGAAGAGATATTCGTATTCATCTGCTTGCACAATTCCTCCAATTTAGCAACACGGCTTTTGAGGTCATTCAAATCATTGCGCAATGCACTGTCATCGTACTTATCGCTGCAACCAAGCAGCAATAAACCGCACATTAAAAGGGATAATAAATTCTTCATCTTCAATATGTCTTTAATTGTTTAAGTTTTATTTCTTCGTCCGCATCAAACTCTCTCCAAGAATGGTCATCTTTGTCTATGGAGAATCTATGAGATTTTATGTACTTTCCATAATCGTCCCAAAGTCTTATTATATATTCATTCAAATTGCCATACTTTATTGGGTTATGGGCTGGAGACGTTGCTATTCTGATAACGTCTACGCCTAATGCTGGACAGATTGTAATCCCAACGGCACAATGCTCGGTTTCCAATATTTCACCGAATACTTTGCGGAGACAAATTTCATTATTAAGATCATCATTATTCAATTTCCGATGATAATGATAAGTTCCAATTAGAAAAGGAATTGACGGCCCAATCTTTAGTTGAAATAAATTTTTCCCATCGGCAGATAAAATCTGCTCCCATAATGGTTTTACCTCCATAGCAGTAAAGTTTCTTACCGTATCAACTCCTCTACGGGGATTACTAAATAAAGAAAGTGTGGAGTCGTTAGTTTATTTACGTGGAGGTTCTGGAATACCTTAACTGAAATAAACAATACCCCACACTTGAGCAGTATATCGAGAATGATATAGCTACGCAAGTGATGAGTGTTTGTATTGCCTATCCCTCAGTTATTGAAATTTTCCAGATTTCCACGTAAGGATAAAAGCTAAACACTTTCATCAATCAATATGTCACTACCCATCGGATAGCACCACAAAGTTAGAAAATGTTTCTTAAAATACAACGCACTCGCGGGGTATTGTAGATGCAAATTTCAGCTAAAAGTTTTTGAAAATCAAGATTGACCTTATAGAATGTTTATCATAACTTTCGGGGAAGTGTTGACTATGGATATTCATTAAAAAAACTCGCCAATTCTGACAAGTTTTTACATGTAAATACTCACTTAGTTTGATGTATAATTAAAGAATAAGTGAGTGAATTTTTTCATAAAAATCAAGTTTCCTATCATAATGGATAAGAATATGGACTGTTATTAGGAATATAGGTGGTTATATGTGATTATGAAAATTTTGGTACATCTATAAAATAAATTAAATATTAACTCATTTTTTATAATATTTATATATATAAATAAATGAAATATGAGTTATTCCAATTTCATAACACTTCCTGCCAATGTAAACTTACTGATGACATGGGGTATTTCCACAGGGTCTTTACCCAGATATTTCTGCGACCGATAATCCACTACCCGATAATAATTCACCCCGGTACGATTGTCTTTACCTCGCTTGAGTGTGCAAAAACTTTGCAGATATCTGACTGCCGTGGCAGGTTTTTCAAAAATTTTCAGCCCCGACGCATTGAATATAGCAATCATCAATTCATAAATTTTGTCTCTGGAATAACGCTCGCCCGGTTTGAAATAATTTTCCACAAGGGCACGGAATGGGTGCTCTCGCTCTAATGCATTAAACAGTACCGCATTATAAAAGCCATTATACCACTTATTATCCTTATTTCTCTTGTCAGACAATGTATCTACGAGGTATTCATGCGGAGCATATTTCATTAGTTGATGAAAGCGTGATATAAATTGTTTTAACTCTCTGGATACGCTCCGTTCGGCACGTGCTGTCAGGTCCTCACTCATACTCCCATCAGCAATACGCTCTTTCATCAATTTTACACACTCGTCGATATTAGCATTTTGAATAGCCCTAAACTCATCATCTACTGTAATCTCTGCGGCTTGTTGGTCCTTTGAATACGAGTCATCAGCAAGCGTGTGTCCGAGGATTTCACAATCCTCCTCTAATGCAGCGATAATAGCCGTTGCATCAGAATATAGTTGCGAGCGCAGACGCACAAACTCATCAAGAGCATCTATATTGAGGTACGAAACAGCTAAATTTTCATTGATATCATTACGTACCAACCGAATCGGAGCGCTTCCTCCATAAGAAACTTTCCATCCGGACATTTGATCGGCGACAGCTTGCCCCACATTTCGATGAATCACATCATTATAATTCTCCAATCCGAAATTTATCTGATTAATGATCTCAATGATCCACTTTGCGCAAGCTATATTATGCTGCTTATCGAAATTTTTCTCCCATACTTTCTTGGACTGAATATCATAAATGAACCGTTCGCTCAAAAGCCCCTCTTTATGACGGCACCGACCGGCTATCTGCAACAATTTTTCGGGAGATAACAACGTATAAAGGTATTTTGTATCAGATACGGATATAAGATGATACCTGTCCTCGATATCTATACCTGTAAAATAGGTACACGTCAGAAAGGTAATCTGTCTGGTCAGGTGGGTCCCGATATTCTCTTGCGGATAATACTCTCCTGCCTGCTGTTCACTCTGACTGCTGCACCATATCTCGCACTTTCCCTTCAACTCATCCGGTAGCAGTTCGATAATTATTCGCATGGAAGAAACCGTATTGTAAGCTACGACTATTTTATCCTCCGGATACTGTCGTATGGTTCTTTCCAATGTCGTTGCCACAGTTTTAGGAATGTTTGTCGATCGTATCATCTCAATCGGGCGACGAATAAACTGTTCGTATTTCACGTCGATCAAAGGCAGATCAGCCAGTCGGGGATCGGAGAACGGACGGATAGTCGCCGATACCAGACAGCGGTTCCGTTCGGGGAATTTGAAAAAATAGTCGATGACGTTTTCCAATGCCGGACGATATACACCGTCTGTCTGATAACAATCAATTTCATCGACCATTATGTGCCATTTCTCCAGATTCTGCGGCAAGTATTCCATCAGCCGCGGTAAGCTGTCAGCAACTACCAAAATCTTTTTATAAGGAATTTTCTTGTTGCCCAGATAAGCACGAATATTTTTGGAGGTTACTCGTTCAATATCGCCTATGCCACTACCGACATAAAGATACCTTTTCGTACCGTCCTCGGTTATTCCCTTGCAATACTTACCATAGGCCAGACTCCTTGTGGGACAAACTACGATGCAATTATTTTCCGCATTCAAGGCCAAAGTGGTGGCTCCGATACCTGTAACATTCTTTTTAATGATGCCATACGGCAACTGTCGGAATACCTCACTGAATCTCTTGGTATTATCTTTTATAAGGACCTCCAAGGAATCCAATCGGTTCTTCTCGGTTTCGTTCGGGTGCAAATGATATACGACACCGGGGACATCCAACACCTCCGCATTGTTGATTATACACCTTACAACAACGCCATCTTTTTCCTCCGTATCGAACTGATAGCGGGGATCGTCAATACGTTTGGCTTCAACAGTCAGCGCGCAAAGTACTAAAGCTTTTTGTTTTGCTTCCATCTTGGAAATAAATTACGTTCCGGATTCTCCCTTACGGAACTATTCGAAAGAATTGCCCGCGCTCTCACCGCAGGCAATCCAACTATTCGGGCATTCTCAATTACAGTCAAGAATGTCGCGTAAAGGCAGTTCAGCCTTATTCAGATATTTACAAGATAAGCAAAATTTTCGAGATTTCCAAATATTTCGGTGATTATTTTATTGGTAATCAGTGCTTTTATTGCACGTCCAGCACCTTTTCCAGCCGTTCGATATGATTGCTGATGTTCTTGTTCAGAACCTGCGCATAGGACTGCTGGGTAACTGAAATATTAGAGTGTCCGAGCAGTTTGCTCACCACCTCGATAGGCACATCGTTATAGAGCAGGATAGTCGTGGCAAAGGTTTTCCGGGCCGTGTGGTGCGTCAATTTCTTGTCGATACCTACGACATCCGCAATTTCCCGCAGATAGGAATTGACCTTTTGATTGGAGATACGCGGCTGGATATAATCGTCCGTACTACCGAATTCCCGGAACCAGGCTATCAGTTTCTCTGCCTGCGGGAGCAACGGAACGGAAACCTCCCGGTCCGTCTTTTGACGAACAAGCGTGATCCAATTCCTGCCGTCAAATCCTTTCGTGATATGCTTCGGTTGCAACGCCTGCGCTTCATGGTAGGCAAGCCCCGTATAGACCGAGAAGAGGTAGATGTTCTTCACCGTTTCCAGACGTTTCTGGGCAAAATGATGATGCTCCAGTTTGTGCAGTTCCTCCTGCGTGAGAAATACCAGCCGTTTACGCTCTTTTAAGGGCCTGTATTCGACGAACGGGTCCTGCTGGATATAGTTGCACTTGAAAGCGAAAGTGACCATCTGACGCACCCGCTGCATGATTTTATTGATGGTGATGGCTTTCAGACCTTGCACTATGAGTGCTTCTTCGAACTGCTTCACAAAGCGATAGTCCACGCTTCGGATGGGAATGTCCTGCATGTTATACGAGGTGCGGATATACCGCTCTACATGGGCGAAAACCTCCCGGAATTTCTGCAATGTCGCAGGTGAATACTCTTTGCCTACGAGTTGCTCCATCTTGTTCAGACGCTCCCGGAAAATCCCGCACAACGTATGTTCCTCCACCGTCTTGTGCTTGTAGATCGAGTAGATTTCAGCCAGCGAGACATTCCCGTCAGCTTCGTACAATTTACGCTCTATACCTTTGAGTTCGATAGTGATATCCTGCAAACGGCGGTTAATCAGTACGGCATCTTCCGAGGTTCCATGGACACATTGAGCGTCTTTGTCCCACAAGTCAGGTGTTACATAAAGTCCCGTCGAAAATTGCTGGCGTTCTGCACCGTCAGTCGTTAACTTGCAGTAAATCGGGGCTGTACCCCGTCGGTTTTTCTTAAATTCGTAGAGATAATAAGTGATTCTCAGTATTTCAACCATAGTCAGCAGATCGTTTTCATAACCCGCTGGAATACTTTTCATTACAAGTCTGGAATACAACTTTTGCCCGAAAGCGAATTGTATTCCAACGAACCCCTAAAATGCCCCGATTTTGGCTGATTATTAAAATATCTTAAAATATGGCAATTTTGCTTAATTGCTGATTATAAGATGTTTAACTATCTTGCAGGGCATAAAAATAGGGGTCAGATTTTGCAATCTAACCCCTTTCGTAGCGGGTCCGAGACTTGAACTCGGGACCTCATGATTATGAATCATGCGCTCTAACCAGCTGAGCTAACCCGCCATTGCTGAAAGCGAGTGCAAAGGTAATAGAAATTTTCAATCGTGCAAAATCTTTCGGCAAAAAAACGCCGTAAAATTTATGATTCCGGGTTGTGGCATTGATTTTGAGCGCGCTACGGAAAACCCGCAATCTATGTCTCTTACCCAATCGGCGCGTGCCGGAATCCGTGATGCGCTCGGTGTTGTCAAACTCATTGCCGGACTGGTGCTCCTCGTGGCCCTCTCGTGGGAGATCATTGCCGGCGACCATGTCCACGTGTCCCGCACCTATCTTGCGATCCAGTTCGTCGTCTGCCTCGTTTTCCTGTGCGATTTCTTCGTCCGCTGGGCCGCTGCCGAACGTCCGGGCCGTTTTTTCTGGCGCAACCTGCCGTTCCTGCTACTTTCCGTACCCTACCTGAACATCCTGGCGTGGAGCGGCGTCGACATGACCCACGACTGGGGCGTGCTCGTCGGGCTTATCCCGCTGCTCCGGGCCTTCCTGGCCATGGTGATCATCGTGCGGTGGCTGGTCTCCGAAAACAGGATGCGGAGGCTCTTTTTCGCCTATATCTTCACCGTCGTCATCTTTACCTATATCTCCGGGCTGGTGTTCTACGACTACGAGGTGCTCGTCAATCCCAAGCTCCACGGCTTCGGCAATGCGCTCTGGTGGGCGTGGATGAACGTCACGACCGTCGGTGCGGAGATTTTCCCCGTCACGGCCGTCGGCAAGGTCTTCTGCGTGCTGCTTCCGTCATTGGGCATGATGTTCTTTCCGATCTTCACGACCTATGTCCTGCAGGAGTACACCCATAAGAAGGGGGAGTAGCCTTCTGTAAACCTCCCGGCCGTTGTTACGGCCGGGAGGTTAAAATTGCCGGAACAGCGTTATTTTACGCTTTTCGGCACACGCGGCTCCGTCAGGACCGGGCGGCGATCCCGTTCAACCCGATCAGCTGCACACGCTGTTCCAGGTCGCCGACGTCGGGCCGCGAGTGCCGCTGGGTGAACGAGCGGTAGTTGTAGACGGTGCGGATCGAACAGTGCAGCAGCGCGGCGATGGTCACCGTGTCGGTGATGCCCAGGCGGATCAGCGCGTAGATGCGCAGCACGGTGGTCAGTTCGCCGTCGTGACGCCCCTCGGTGCGGGCCTCGTCGGCAAGCAGGCCGTTCATCTCGTCGATGAACGAGGGAAAAAGCCCGAGGAAGGTCTTGTCGAAAAGCGCATAGAACTCCTTCAGCTCGTCGTTGCGGACGTTGCTGCGGGCGTATTCGCGGCGGAGTTCGGCGATCCGGTCGTCGCGCAGCATCTTGTTGACATACTGATACGTACCCGAGAGTTTGTTGATATATTCCGAAATCGTCTGGAGAAAGCCCCCGATATAGACCTCCTTGATCCGGTTGGCATCGGCGATCCGGAGGTTCTGCGCGCTCAGGCGGTCGTTCGTCTCGCGCAGGCTCCGGGCCAGGCCGTTGAGTTTGTCGTTCGATTCGCGGAGGGTTTGCTGCACGGCGCAGAGCTTCCGGTTGCGGGACAGCACGTAAAGCCCCGCGGCGACGGCCGAGACGAAAAAGAGCAGGATGACGACGATCAGCACGATGTACATCGTGTGCAGGCGGGCGTTGCGCTCGCTGTAAGCCGCCTCGATCTGCGGCAGGATGGCCATGTCGCGCCACGAGCGGCTCGGGGAGTTGAAGAAACGCGTGTCGCGGATCGCCACGCGGATATAATCCATCGCCCGATCGACGTCGCCCCGGTTGAAAAGCTCCTCGGAGACGGTGCACAGCGACCCGTGGTCACGCACGGCGGACTGGATGTCGGCCATGGCCGAACGTATGAACCAGGCGAGTTCCTCGTCGGGACGCCCCGCCTTCCCCTCGAGCTGCGCCTTGTGGTTGGCGGCCTTGGCGTAGGAGTGGGAATCGGAAGGGACCGAGACCAGCAGGCTGTCGCAGAGGGTCGAAGCCTCGGACCAGTCCTTGCGGACGATGGCATCCATATACCCGTAGTACAGGCTCGTGAAGGTGTCCTCGCTGATTTCCGCCGCGCTGACCGCATAATAGTGCTCGCGCCGGCGGAAAAGGTCGCGGCGTTCGCCCGGCTCGGTCAGGGCGTAGAGTTCGCGGTTCATGCGATGCCGGGCGACATAATAGGATTGCAGCGCCCGGCGGCTGACGTGCACCGTGTCGCGGATGCCGCTCAAGATCTCCTCGGCCTCGTAGAAACGTCCGCCCAGGCTGTAACAGAGCGCAATCCCGGAGCGGGCACGCATGATCAGGTCGTTGTCGCCGGTCTCCTCGGCCAGCGCAAGAGTTCGCCGGAGGTAGAGAAGCGCGAAGTCGCTCTGGTAGGAGTTGTAATTTTCGGCGAGCCGCTCGGTCAGGTCGAAACGCTCGCGCAGCGAAAGCCCGTCGCGGGTCAGAGCGCGCTTGAGCGAATCAATGCGGGATTCGCGCCGCGCCGTGTACTCGCCGCTGCGGGCGATCACCCGATCGAGACTGCGGAACAGCTCCTGCAGGTCGGTCTTTTCACCCGGGGAAGCCGGAGCCGCGGACAGCGCGGAGAACAACGCTGCGGCAAGAAGGAGGATTTTCATTTCAGGTTTCGGTTTAATGCAAACATAGCGTTTTAATAACACAAAAGCAAATCAGAAGAAAGGGTCTGCGTATTACAAATGTATTAAAAAGTAAAATATCAAAGTTTCAGCATTTACATAACGCACGGGGGTGTAAAAATCGAACATGCTGACAATAAACAAGATAAGATTTACATTCATTTACATTTTCGGGCAAGACCCTTTCCGCATATTTATTAAGGGCTATCTTTGTAATGAAAATATTTTCAATATTCACCCGAAATTTAGCTAAAATTTTCCAAACTTTTTCAGACCAATTAACCTAAATGCTATGAGAACAACTCTATCTCTGAAAATCCCGAAGAGGAGCGTCACCCCGCTGATCGCGGTACTGCTGCTGACCGGCACGGTATCTCTGGGCACAGCCTGCGACGACGACAAGGACTACTCCCGCAGGGAACACATCGAGTGGTCGAACTCGCCCGAGTTCGAAGAAGCGCTGACGGGAACCCTGCACATCCCCGTCAGAGCGTCGAAAGAGCAGGACGCCACTCCGTTCAAAAGGTCCATCTATATCAGAAGCAATGTGGCTTATCAGGTCGGATTCGAAGGCGAAAAGGAAGAGTCCGGAGAACTGCCGGCCGAGGAGTGGCTCAACGTCGACGAAATCAAACGCGGCGTCAGGCCCGGAATCGACGAACTGGTCCTGCTGATCACCCCGCACACGGAGTCCTACGTAGAACGGAAAGGGTGCATCTCGCTGCACACCGACGTCGAATTCCTCAATGAATTCATCGCCGTGGTGCAGGGATTCCCGAAATACACCAAAGATTACGAGGGCAACTTCGACTGGCTGAAGTACGGTTCGGCGGAACCCCTGGAGACCCGGGGCGAAACGCCGATCGACAGCTGGACCGCCGACCAGAAGAAAATGGGGCTGGAATCGACGCCCGCACAGGAGGGAGGCACGGCCTACTGCTACGGCAAAAACGGCTACGTCAAACTCGGCGACGCCGCCGGACACGGAGCCAACCTGCTGACCCCGTACGATCCGGGCATCCGGAACGACACGGCCGCCATGGTCCGTTTCAACGCCATCGCCTATGCGGCGGCCGACGGCACGAAAGACAACGACGAACTGACCGTGCGGATCACGGGAGGCGGGCAGTTCGCCGACGGAACCACCGAGAAAACCGTCCGTGTGGGACACCTCGACCCCACGGCCGCGGAGCTTCCGACGGCCATGTGGAAAAACTCCCAGCAGGAGTTCATCATCTTCTCCCACCCCAAAAATCCCTTTACGAGCAACACGCGCATGGAACTGATGGCCGGCAAATACGAGATGGAGAGCGGCAACACACGCATCTTCATCGACAACCTCTACGTGCTGCGCCTGAAATGGTACGATTTCGAAGACCTGTTCGGCAAACTCCCCTGGGAACAGAATGCCCCGCGACACTAAAAACCCAAACTACGACATACGATGAAAAAATTCTACACCAAGCGCTTCAGCCTGATCTGCGCCTTCGCCGCCTCGGCCCTATTGCTCGGGGGGGGGGGTGCAGCGAGGATGAAACGGAGCCGGCTATCGGCTCGAAAGGCGTCAGCAGCGAAGTCTTCGTCTCCAGCGACGCAGGCTCCCGCACCATCAAGGTAGAGACCTCCGGACCGTGGCAGGCGCGGCTCACGCCCGAGACCAGACTCTGGGTCTCGGTCGACGGCGCCGACAGCGGCGAAACGGGCGGCTCGCTCAACCTCAATTACCGGACCAACAACTCGCTTCCCCGCAAGGGAACCATCCTCGTCTCATCGGCCCGCCAGCAGGTCGTCGACACGATTTACCTGATGCAGTACGGCACGACGCCGCTCCTGGAGTTCAAGTACATCGGAAAACAATATTCGTCCGTTAGCACGATCGACTCCGTTGCGATCGACACCAACATTCCGCTGTCCAAAAAAATCTACTGGACGGTCGTTTACGACGAGAATTCCGCTGCCGAACCGTGGGCCGACAGCGTCAGCTACGCCCAGGATTTCAAATATTTCCGGTTCCGGATCGCCGACAACAAGAAATTCGAGCCCCGCGCGGCGCGATTCCGGCTCCGATTTCAGGACGACTGGGGCGAAGATCACACAACCTATTTCACAGCCTATCAGGGTATCCCGGGCGGTACGGCGGAGACCCGCGAGATGACCTTCGAGGAGCTGCGCGGGCTGATCGCGGAGGCGGAAGGCGAGATCACCCTCGATCAGGACATCGCCGTAAGCGGCACGGTCATCAGCGACTGGGCCTCGCCCAACATGGCCGGAAGCCCCATGCCCAAGGCCGCGGAGAAACCCGACCTGGGCATCAACGACTGCACGGCCTACATGCAGAACGCCGACGCCTCGCTGGGTCTCGCCCTCGTCACGACCGCCGCCCAGCAGAACAACCTGCAACGATATGACAAACTCAAACTCTGGTGCAAGGGCCTCACGCTGACCAAGCGGAGCAACCCCGAGCGCTACACGCTCAGCGGCGTGACGCAGGACCACATCGTCACCAAAGAGGCCGGAACGGCCGAAGAGCTGCCCGCGAAGCGGCGCTTCATCGACCAGCTGACCGACGCAGACATCTACACCCAGGTGACGCTCAAACGCTGCCAGATGGCCGTGCGCACCGGACGTTTCATCCCCGTGCACATCAACTACACCAACAGTTTCAACAACTACTACCCCGCGGCCGTACTCGACCGTCACGGCGACATGATCTACCTGATGACCAACCACGGCTGCGACTGGCGTTTCAAGGAGATGCCCGACGGCGAGGGAACGATCACAGGCATCATCGTACACGAGCCTTACACCTTCTTCGAGCGGGGCGGCGACATCGGCCGTTACCAGATCCGCAACGTGACGCGCGAGGACATCGCGCTGGACGAATCGGCCGACAACGTCTTCTCGGCCGTGGCCGTGGAGTGGAGTCCCAACGGCAGCAAGGACCCCCGCGCCTACGCATTCCCGCAGTATCCGCATCCGGCAACCGACAGCGGTCAGGCGCATTGCGTGGCCGCAACGACGGGTTCGGGACTCTCGTTTATGAGCACCTACGCCTGGCTGGCCGTCGGCAGCGCCTACCGGGCCGCCGAAAACGGGCTGACCATCAACAACGCCTCGTGGGGCCACAAACAGCTGTGGGACACGGCGAAGAACACGGGAAACTCCCTGATCTTCGAGTTCTCGACGCAGGGCGTCAGCTCCACGCAATGCTCCTTCGTCTTCACCTGCCGCTACCACTCGGCACAGGGCGGACTGCGCTACTGGACGGCGGAATATTCGCTCGACGGCGACAACTGGAAGAAGCTCACCGATTTCACGGTTCCCGACAACGGCAACTGGGGCAACATGCAGCTTGAGCAGCTTTCGGGCGACAAGAACGTGTGGATGCAGGTTCCCACCGAGATTCTGGGACAGAGCGTGGCATGGATCCGCCTGCGCCCCGTGCAGAACAAGATCGGCACGGCGACGACCTACGACACCGCGACCATCGCATCCAACGGACAGGTAGCCAACGCATTCACCGTCTCCTACGCAGCCCTGCGTTACAACAAATAAACCAGCGAACGACATGAAAACATACGACACGATACAGATGCTGCGCCGGCTGGCTTTCGGGGCGACGCTGCTCACGGCCACGGCCCTGCTGCCCGCCTGCGACGACGATCCCGCCGCACCGGACGAGGAACTGACGACCGATCCGGGAACGAGCGTCCAGCCCGAAACCCTGCGTTTCATCAGTTACAATATTCTCGAGGGCATGAAGCTCGACAAAGCCCAGAACTTCGACAACTTCGTCGACTGGGTGAAGGAGAAGGACCCCGACTTCATGGCCCTCTGCGAGTGCAACGCATTCACCGAGGAGTCGCTCACGGCCCTTGCCGGCCGCTACGGGCACCCCTACGCCATACTCTGCAAGGAGAGCGGATTTCCGGTGGGGCTGACGTCGAAATACCCCATCGAACTGCGCAACCGCCTGCTCGAAGACGTTCCCCTCTGGCACGGAGCCATCCACACCCGCATCAAGGACATCAACGTCGTGGTGCTGCACCTCTATCCCTTCGGAACCTATCCCAACGGGCAGGGCGCAGCCGGGACGGGCAACACCTACCGCGACCGGGAGATCAACTGCATCCTCGACAGCACCATCCGCCGCTATCCGGTGGAACCGCTGTGGCTGATGGCGGGCGACTTCAACTCCTATTCGCCCAAGGATGCCGACGCGATGCCCGCGAACACCTATTTCGAGACGCATTCGATCGTACTCAAGAGCGGCTACTGCGACGCCCTGCGCGACCGCCACAGCCAGTTCTTCCACACCGTTCCCACCCCCTACAACGGCGAATCGACGGCGGATCAACGGCGGATCGACTTCATCTACGCCTCGCAGGCCGTGATGCGTGAAATAACCGACTCGCGCATCATCTACGACGAATTTACCGCCACGCATTCGGACCACTACCCGGTGATGATCGAATTCCGCCACTACCCCTCCGGGAAGCAAGCATCAGGAGTTGCACTTAAATAAAAATTCGCATGAAACAATATATCATATTACTGATCCTGCTGGTTTCGGGAGCGCTGACGGCAGCGCCTGCCTTCGCGCAGAAAAGCGGAACCAAACATACCGTAACGGGCAAGGTTACGGACCAGAGCGGCGAGCCGCTGATCGGCGCGACCGTACTGGTGACGGGCACGACGAACGGCGCCAGCACCAACGCCACGGGCGATTATTCGATCCAGGTTCCCGAAGGCGCTTCGCTGACCTTCCAGTACATCGGCTATGAAGCCAAAACCGAAAAGGTCGGCGCGCGCACGAAGGTCGACGTGAAACTCGAACAGAGCAAGCAGACCATCGACGAAGTGGTCGTGATCGGCTACGGCACGGTGAAGAAAACCGACCTGACGGGTTCGGTGGCCAACGTCAAGATGAGCGACATCAAGGACGTGCCGGTGGTTTCGGTCGACCAGGCCCTCCAGGGCCGCATCGCCGGCGCCGACATCATGGCCACGACCGGAGAGCCGGGCGCCAAGACCTCGATCCGTATCCGCGGCACACGCTCGATCTCGGCATCGAACGAACCGCTGATCATCGTCGACGGCGTCATCGACGGCATTCACGACCTGAACGACATCAACTCCGCGGACATCGAGTCGATCTCGGTGCTGAAGGACGCCTCGTCGACGGCCATCTACGGCGCGCGCGGCTCGAACGGCGTGATCGTGATCACGACCAAGAAGGGCCGCGGCATGGACGGACGACCCAACATCACCTTCAAGACCGACCTGGGATTTTCGCAGCTCCCGCGTCAGCTCGACATCATGGACGCCACGGAGTTCGCCCGCTACCGCAACGACTACGCCTATTTCTTCTCAAGCGCCGACGGCAACGATAAAATCGAACCCGACTCGCCGATGTCGAAATACCCCTTCCCCAACCCCGAGGCCAAAGGCGTCGGCACGAACTGGATCGACACCATCACGCGCACGGCGCTCTATCAGAATTACGACCTTTCGATTTCGGGAGCCTCCGCGAAAAGCTCCTACTACGCCTCGGCCGGATTCAACGAAACGCAGGGAATCATCGACAACAGCGGGCTGAAACGTTACTCGGCGCGCCTGAAGGTCGACCACGAGTTCGCCAAATGGCTCAAGGCCGGACTGAACCTGAGCTACACCTACCGCGATCAGGACGAAAACCTGGCCACCATCGGCGGAACCAACTGGTGGAACGCCGCCGTGTTCCTCAGCCCGTTCCTCTCCCCCACATCCGACATGAACGACCTGTGGTACTCGGGACAGAAATTCAACAACCCGCGCATCATGCTCGACCACTGCCTCAAGAACGCCCGGCGCATTTCGCTCAACAACAGCGCATTCGTCGAAGTGACCCCCGTCAAGGGGCTGAAGCTGCGCAGCCAGTTCACCTACTACTCCTACCAGCGCCACGGACGCTACTACGAGCCGGGATACCTGCCGGCCAAGAAGGAGAACGAAGGCGGTTACGCCAGCCGCGACGAGTACGACGACACGAGTTTCTCAAGCGAAAATACGGTCTACTACGAATTGCGCCCCAAGAGCGGCCACAATTTCGACGTGCTGGGCGGATACACCGCGCAGATCAAGTACGACAACAACCTGAGCATCACCGGGCGCGGCTACACGCTCGACGAACTCACCTGGAACAACATGGCCGCGGTTCCCGACAAGCAGAACACCTCGATCAGCACCAACCACACGGACTGGACCAAGATGTCGGTGTTCGGACGTCTGAACTACAACTACAAGGAGCGTTACTACGTTACGTTCACGGCCCGTTACGACGGCGCCTCGAACTTCGCCGCCAACAAGAAATGGGGATTCTTCCCCTCGGCGGCCCTTCGCTGGAACATCGCCAACGAGAAGTTCCTGCAAAAAGCCAAGTGGATCGACGAACTGGCCCTGCGCGCCAGCCTCGGACGCACCGGTAACGACGCCATCTCGGCCTACCGTTCGCTGGCGGCCGTCGGCAACTCGACGAGCGGCTACCTGATGGGAGGCACGCAGCAGCTGGCGGTCTACCCGTCGCGTCTGGCATCACCCGACCTGACGTGGGAAACCTCCGACCAGTATACCCTCGGAGCCGACATCTCGCTGTTCGACGGACGGCTCAACGTCACGGCCGACGCCTATCTGATCAAGACCCGCGACCTGCTGCTGACCGTACAGGTAGCCTCGCAGACGGGTTACACCAACTACTTCGCCAACGCCGGACGCACCACCAACAAGGGGTAGGAACTCACCGTCGAAAGCCGCAACATCGTCCGTCCGAAATTCCAGTGGTCAACGACCCTCACCCTGTCGCGCAACAGGCAGATGGTGGACGACATCGCCTCGGAAGACTTCGTGACAGCCTACTCGTCGCCGTCGTCGTCGGGAACCACCTACATGATGTACGGCTACAAGAAGGGCTACACGCTCAACGCCCTCTGGGGATTCCGCTACGGCGGCGTATGGCACAACCAGGAAGAGGTCGAGCGCAACAAGATCACCAAGGCCTACGCCTCGGCCAGCGGCAACACCTTCAAGCCCGGATACGCCCGCTATCAGGACATCAACCACGACGGAGCGCTGAACAGCGACGACCTGGTCTACCTCGGATCGGCCGATCCGGATCTCTACGGCGGTATCCAGAACACGTTCAACATCCATAACTTCACATTCAGCTTCTTCTTCAACTACTCGATCGGCGGCAAGATCTACAACGTCGCCGAACTCTGGATGGGCAACGGTTCGCCCTATACCAACCAATACAAGTACATGCAGAACTCCTGGCATCCGGTCCGCAACCCGAATTCGAACCTGCCGATGGCCGGCAGCTACGACGCCCTGCCCAGCGACCGGCTGGTGCACGACGCAAGCTACCTGCGGCTGAAGAACATCTCCGCGAGCTACACGTTCGACATGCGCAAGGTCACCAAAAACCGCCTGCGCGACATCCGCGTAAGCGTCAGCGGCGAGAACCTCTACCTGTGGAAGAAATACAACGGATTCGATCCGGACGTTTCGACATCGAGTTCCAACTCGGCCCTGCGGCGCGTCGACATCGGCGCCTATCCCAAGCCCCGGACCATTATTTTCAGCCTCCAGATCAGATACTAACAGCCAAGACCATGAAATCATACAGTTTCCTGAAAAAATACCTGCTGGCAGCCACGGCAACCGCCGCCCTGCTGTTCAGCGCGTGCGACCTGGACGAACACCCCACGTCGTTCGTAGGACCCAAGGAGTACTACAAGACCCGGGCGCAATGCCTGGCGGGCCTGAACGCCTGCTACATACCGATCAACAGCATCTACGACTACTGTTTCCTGATTATGACCGAAGGCGTCACCGACCTGATGTACATCGCTTCGGGAACCAAGGACGCCCAGCTCGACATATCCCCCGCGAAGCCGCTCAACGGCCAGAAGATATGGACCCAGTGCTACAAGGGCGTCATGTACTGCAACTCGACCATCGCCGCCATCGAACGTTCGCCCCTGAACGACATCAAGGAGTCTTCGGAAGCCGACAAGCTGCCGCTGCTGGCCGAAGGCGTGGTCATCCGCTCGTTCTACTACTGGCTGCTGACCTGCATCTTCGGCGACGTGCCCTTCTACACCAAGGAGGTCGCCGACCAACAGGTGATGCAGGAGATCGCCCACATGGGCCGCATGTCGGCGAAGGAGACCCGCGACTACCTGATCGACGAATTGCAGCGTTACGTGCCCTCGATGGACCAGGTGCGTTCGTCGGAGGTCGCGGACAACCGCATGGGCGCCGCGATGGGCTGGATGATGATTGCCAAGCTCGCGCAGTGGAACCACCGCTGGGACGACGCCCTCGAGGCGCTCGGCGAACTGGAGAAAATCTACGGCGACCTGCAACAGTATCCGCTCGAAGACATCATGTTCCGCAACAAGAACACCCCGGAGTCGATCTTCGAGGTGCAGCGCACCTACACGCCCGGCGGACTGTCCGTCACGACCAACGTGGCAGCCATCACCACTCCGTACCACAACGGCAAGGGCATCTACGACGGCGTGGAGATTCCCGAAATGGGCACGGGCATGACCACCTGGACCTCCATGCGCCCCAACAGCTACTTCTGCGACGGTCTCCAGACCAAAAAAAGCAACGACAAGCGCAAAACGCTGAACATGGCGTGGGAATACGACGGCAAGCCCTTCTCGGGCGTGGGAACCCGTCCGTGGCTCGGCCCGAAATTCTGGTGTCCGGGGATGCAGAACACCGCCGACTTCTCCAACCAGAAGGTATTCCGCTATGCCGACGCCATCCTGATGATGGCGGAGTGCTACGCCGAGACGGAGGACTCCGACGAGGCCGTCCGCTACCTGAACATGGTCCGGGAACGCGCCGGAACCACCGCCTACGTCTTCAAGAACAAAGATGCGCTTCTGGAGGAGATCCAGAAGGAGCGCGGACGCGAACTGCTGGGCGAATTCCAGCGCAAGTTCGACCTGGTACGCTGGGGAATCTGGTATCAGATGACCTACGAATACACCAACTACCCGACGCTCAAGGACAACATGCTCCCCTGCCACGAATACTACCCGATCCCCGACAAGGAGGTCGTCTATTCGGGCGGCGCACTCGACAACAAGGCCTATAACGAATACGGCATGTAAGGCCGACGGAACGAACAAAAAAACACAACGATGAAAAATAACCTTACAGACAGCATCTACAAAGCGTGGCGCACGGGCATCCTGCCCCTCGTCACGGCGCTGCTCCTGCTGACCGGATGCGAAATGGATTCGGACATGGACCTGCCGCTGAATGTGGATTCCAACAAATACACGCTGACTTCGGACGCCGGCTCCACCCAGGTGCGGATCTATTCCACCGGCGAATGGTCGGTCCGTCTGTCGGAAGACGTGGAATGGGCCTCCATCAACCGCCTGAACGGCTCGGGGAACACCCCCGTGCTGTTCAAATACGGCGCCAACTACGGCGTGCCGCGCGCCGTGGACATCATCTTCACCCGCGGCGGACTCGAACAGGCGGTACGCATGACGCAGGAGGGCGAAGACCCCATCCTGTCGTTGGAGGAGAGCCGCATCGAGATTTTCAGCAACCCCTGGGACCTCCGCATCGGGCTTGACAACAACCTCCGGGAGGATTACAAACAGATCCGGGACACCATCGTCTATTCGGTGATTCCCGACGAGGACGACGACGAAACGCCCGAGCCGGACGAGGAGTGGATCGAAAACCTGACCGTCGGAACCGACGCCGTCACGTTCAGCACCCTGAAGAACAACTCGCCGCGCAAACGGCAGGCCGCGATCACGCTGACCTATATCGACGCCAAGGAGAAGAAACACGCCGTCACGCTGACCGTCACGCAGGCGACCGAAGAGGCCTGCATGACCTTCACGCCCGACCGCGCCAAGACCACGCGCAAGGCCACGACCATCAAGGCCGAGCTGAAGCACAACCTGGGCAGCCTGCTCGGCAAGGTGGTCTGCACGCCGGCCTACGAAGGCGCGTCGGCCGACTGGATCGAGAACATCACGCTCGAAGACAAAGTGCTGTCGTTCGACGTGAAGGAGAACGACTCGGAAGGCCCGCGCAGCGCGTCGATCGCCTTCTCGCTGCCGGGAACGGCCGGAGAGCTTACGCCCGCGGCGCCGTTCGTCGTCGAACAGACCTACGAAGCCGACTACCGCACGCTGATCAAGGGCGAGAGCGGACAGGTCGTGATCAACAATCCCGAAGCCAGCTTCGAGGGCATCGTGATCAGCGACAAGGACAACGCCAACGTGGAGACGACGCCCAACACGGAACGCAACGCCACCGACTACACGGTGAACGCCAAGACGGCCTACGTGCAGATGCTCGACGGCAGCTACGGATACCGCCTGCAATTCGACGCGGCGGACGACAACACGCTGAAACGCTACTCGCAGGTGAAAATCTCGCTCAACGGCGTGACCCTCACCAAGGAGGCCGATCCCGAACGCTACACGCTCAGCGGACTGACGGCGGCCAACATCGTCAGCCAGACGCCCGGAACGGCCAGCGACCTCATCCGCAAGGAGAAGTCGATCGGCCAGCTCACCGACGAGGACATTTACACCTACGTCTCGCTCCGGGAGGTGGAATTCGCCCTGCCCGACGGCAGCTACACCAACGTCAACGAAGGCTATTTCGGAACGGCCAACCACACCAGCTGCGTACCCCGAACGCTCTGTGACAAGGACGGCGGCGCGATCTCGATGCTGGTCAACAACAAGACTCCCTGGCGGCGCGACGGCAGCGGCATGCCCAAAGGCAAGGGCACGTTGAGCGGCGTCATCGTCCACGACCTCCAGCCCCGCTACGGCTACACCAACGAGGGGTACATCGGCCGTTACTCGGTCCGCGTGCTCGAAAAGGAGGAGATCGACCTCGCCGCTTCGGAGTCGAGCTCCAACCGCCAGACGCTCGTGGAGTGGAACTGGAACAACGCCGAGGTCAGGACCAACGCCGACGGAACGATCGCCCCGGATAGGGGCAACGGCTCGCTCTGGTGCACCGACCCCGCAGCCAAATACCTCCTGGACAACGAGTACAACGGACTCACGACCAGCGCCGGACTGAACGGCAAGAACGCCCTGAAATTCGAGAACACCTACTGGTGGGACTTCGCCGAAAACACGGGCTACGCCGTGGCGCTGAAATTCTCGACCGAGGGCGCCGGCGCGAACCTCTCGCTCAACTTCACCAACTCGCAGGGCAACGCCGGCGGCACGAGCATCTACGGCCCCGTCTACTGGCAGGTGGAGTACTCGACCGACGGGGTGAACTTCACCGTGCTGCCCGAATCGGGCTTCTGCTGCCGGCCGTTCGTCTATTGGCAGGGAGCAGGCGGCAAAGACCTCTCCTACTGCGCCGTCCCGGGCTACGCCGACCGCGTGTTCATCCTGCCGGACGCCCTGCGCAACCGCCCGGAGGTCACGCTGCTGATCAAGGCCCGGAGCACGCAGTGCATCGCCTCGAACACCGCCACGGTGGACCAGGGAGACACGGGCACGATCACATCCGACATGGCAGCCAACAAGCGTTCGCCGATGCGTTTCGGAACCATAGCCGTAAAGAGTAACAAATAAATCGCTCAGGCGGGGAGGGCGCGTCCCTCCCCCGCCGATGCGCGAAACCAAATTCAGACCACGATGAAACAGATAAAATCATTGTACCGAAGGCTGCTGCTCCCGCTGCTGGGCGGGCTGGCGCTCACGGCCTGCGAAAAAGACAACGGCGAAGAGACCCGCGTCTCCGAGTTCGGCCCCTACAAGAAAGAGATCATAGCCCCCTGGAAAGGCGGCACGGGGAGCATTCCGGTCCTCGCCAACCAACCCTACGACATCGAACTGATCAATCCCGACAACGGATGGCTCACGCTCGACACCGAGGGCCGCGGAACGCATTTCACGGGCGACGACTATTTCAAATTCCAGGCCACGACCAACGACGGCTTCCCCCGCATGGAGGGCATCCGCCTCTGGACCCACAACCGCGCGGATACCGTATACATCAAACAGGAGGGCTTCATCACCCCGAAACTGGACTTCTCGACCCGCAGCATCATGGTGCTCGGCGACGGCGGACAGGCGACGGCGCAGCTCTCCACCAACCTCGAACTGGAGGACCTCCGGCAGTCGATCGTCTACACGAGCGCCGACGAGGGCGGATGGATTTCGGACCTCGACATCAGCAACGGGTTCCTGATTCTCCAGACCGACCCCAACGCCGACCCCGAAGCCCTGCGCAACGCCCGCATCACCCTCAGCTACCGCGACGGGTGGAACCGAACCATCTCCTCGACGGTCTACCTCACGCAGGCCAACGCCAAGAACGAGTTCGGGCACGAAATCTCGTTCAGCGAGGTGCGCGACCTGGTGGGCATCGTCAACAAGGACGTCTACATCGAGGGACGCATCATCAGCGACATCGGCAACGGCAACAACGGCGAGAACATGATGACGGGACAGACCTCGATCGACTACACCGAGACCTACCGCACGGCCTACATCCAGAGCCTCGACGGTTCGCAGGGCTTCATGATCAAGACCGTGACCGAAGACGACAACATCTTCGAACGTTACAGCAAGGTCCGCATCCTGCTCAAGGGCGTCACGGTCGAAGCGGAGTCGAACCCCGAACGCTACATTCTCAAGAAAGTCACCTCGGCGATGGTCATGTCCTCGGTGTCAGGCTCGGCGGCCGACATTCCGCAGAAGGTGAAGCGCTACAACGAGCTGACCGACATGGACGTATACACCTGGGTAACGCTGGCCGACTGCGAGCTTCCCGTACGCAAAGGCAGCCTGACGCCGATCAACGAAGGCTATGCACGCAGCACCAATGCCAACCGCGAAACGAAATACCCGATGCTGGTGCGCGACAAGAACGGCGACAGTTTCTACATGCTGACCAACACCACCTGCAAATACCGCCGCGACGGCAGCATGCTGCCCTACGGTTCGGGGAACATCTCGGGCGTACTGGTTCACGAGACCCACGACCGCTTCGTCTGGATGGGATCGAAGGACATGGGCGACATCGGCCGCTACCAGATCCGCCACCTCACCCGCGAGGACATCGCGCTGGAGAAGGATTTCGAGAACAGCTTCTCGGCCCTCCTGACCGAATACCGCTACGGCAAGCTCGAAAGCCACATCTTCCGCCCCACGACCGGCGACAACGGCTACCTGACCTTCACCCATCCCGACGAGAAATCGGGCGACGCAGGCTGGGGCGTGAGCGACCCGAGCTACCTCGGCCCCATCGGCAACGAATCCAACCCCGACAAAGAGAAACCCTGGGGCGGCACCAATAAAGGCAACATCAACGGAAACGGCGTCGTCGAAAACGGCAAACAAATGTGTTCTGACCCCGGAACCAACCACGACGGCAAGGGAAACCTGACGAGCGCGGAATTCTCGGCCTGGACCAACAAGTGCCAGTGGTGGAACACCGAAACCGACCGCAGCGAAGCATGGCTGCTCCACTTCTCGACGCAGGGCATCTCGACCGATGTGCTCTCGATGCAGGTAGCCATGCAGAACCGCAGCATCGGAGGCCCCCGCTACATCAGGGTCGACTGGTCGGAACACGGCGACAACAACCGCGACGACTGGAACCCGATCACCGAATTCCAGGTCCCCGACATCGTGAACTGGAACTACACCCTCTACTGGCAGTGCGCCGGCTACAAGTACATCAACGTACCTCTGCCGCTCGAACTGCTCGGCAAGGACGACGTATGCATCCGCTTCTCGGCCGCGAACAAGAAAGCCGGCGGCAAGGAAGACGGCGAGTTCGACGACCAGATCATCACCACCGGAGAGATCGCCTTCTCCTACATCGGCGTACGTTACAACAAATAACCCTATCCGGAAGCACCCCGCCTGCAAACGTTTTGCAGGCGGGGCTTCCCTAACCGCTCAACCAGAATCCAAACCGTGAAACACCTTCTATTCCTGATTTTCGCCGTCCAGGCCTGTCTGCCGGGATTCGCAGCCTGCGACGGACGCGTCCGCATCGTACCCCGCCCCGCCGAGGTCGAAGAACTGCCGGGATCGTTCCGGCTGACGTCCCGAACGCCCGTCGTCATCACGGACGAACGGCTGCGCACGCCCGCGGAGATTTTCGCCCGCGCCGTCGGCAAGCTCACCGGAGCCGAACCCGCCGTCACCGCCGCATCCGAAAAACATGCCGTGACGCTGCAACTGCAACCGGGCTACGAAGCCGAAGAGTACCTTCTGGAAGTCGGCAGACAGCGCATAACGGTCACGGCATCGACGCCCCAGGCGGTGCTGCACGGGCTTCGAAGTCTCCAGCAGCTGGTCGCCGGAGGAGAGATTCCCGCCTGCGTCGTCCGCGACAAGCCCACGTTCGCCTACCGCGGGGCGATGCTCGACGTCTGCCGCCATTTCTTCCCGGTCGAGGACGTGAAGACCTACATCGACATCCTCTCGCTGCACAAGATCAACAAATTCCACTGGCATCTGACCGACGATCAGGGCTGGCGGATCGAGATCAAAAAATATCCGCTGCTCACCCAGATCGGATCCCGGCGTGCGGAAACGCTCGTCGGACGCTACGACAAGAACAAAGAGGGCGTTTACGACGGCAAACCCTACGGCGGGTTCTACACGCAGGAGGAGATCCGCGAGATCGTCAGCTACGCCGCAGAGCGGCATATCGAGGTGATTCCCGAAATCGAGATGCCCGGACACGGGCTGGCGGCGCTGACCGCCTATCCGTGGCTCGGCTGCACGGGAGGTCCCTATGCCGTATGGACCCATTGGGGCATCAGCGACGACGTTTACTGCGCGGGCAAGGAGACGACCTTCGAATTCATCGAGAAAGTGCTCACGGAGGTGCTCGCGCTGTTCCCCTCGAAGCTCATCCACATCGGCGGCGACGAGTGTCCCAAAGGACGCTGGAAGGCGTGCCCCCTCTGCCAGCAGCGCATCCGCGAGGAGGGGCTCAAGGACGAATACCAGTTGCAGAGCTACTTCATCCACCGCATCGAACGCTGGATGCACGCCCACGGCCGGGAGATCATCGGTTGGGACGAAATCCTCCAGGGCGGCATTTCGAAAACCGCGAACATCATGTCGTGGAACGGAAGCGACCCCGGAATCAAGGCCGCACAGCGGGGAAACCCGGTGATTATGACGCCGAAATGGTACTGTTACTTCGATTACAGCCAGACCTCCGACCCGGAGCGTTACGAACCGCTGGGCAACACCCGCTACGTCTCGGTGCGGCAGGCTTACCGCCTCGACCCCTGCGACCGGCTCACGCTGCCCGACCAGAAACGGATCAGGGGCGTGCAGTGCAACCTCTGGACGGAGTACATCGCGGACATCCGCCACGCACAGCACATGGTCCTGCCGCGCATGGCGGCTCTCGCCGAGACGGGCTGGGCCAACGACCGCAAGGATTACAACGATTTCGTGCGCCGGATTCCGGCGCTGGTCGCCGTCTACAAGGCCGAAGGCTACAACTACGCCCCCTATCTGTTCGAGGGCATCGAATGACACGCCGGCAGCGCTTCCGAAGCCGAACACCCCGCAGGTCCTGTGACCTGCGGGGTGTTTTTCCATGCGCCGCCCGCCCAAAGCCCCGGCCACGCCCCGGACGCAGCCATGGGAACGTCGGCACGTGAAAGCGTCCCGGCCGAAAGCGGCTATTTCTCCGACACGTAAAACCACCGGCCCGTATCGAACTCGGCCCGGACCTTCCGGTTCTCCCAGTGGACGGAAAACACGAACAGGTAGTCCCGACGCCCTCCGGCGGTTTCGATCGGCAACAGTATTTTTATCTGCGTAAGCTTATCCGCATCCCGCAGGAGATTCTCGAATACCCACCGTTTGAGGTCGCGACTGTAAAAAACCCGGTTCTTGACGGCAAGCGACTCCGAAACACAGCTTCCCTTCACGACCACGGAAGGAACCTGCGCGTCGTGTCTGTCGAGCAGCTTCACACCCCGGTGAAACACCCCCTCTGCGGCATTCGAAACTCCATCCACGAAGACGGCCTCGTCCCAGATGATTCCGAAGTCGGAATCGCTCTCGTTGGTCAGGGAAAAATCGACATGCGTCGGCTCGAAGGTGAAAACGACGCGGATCGTGGAATCCCGGTAGCCGGGCGTGGTGAATCCCTGCTCATTCTCGGGATTGCCGATAACGCCGCCCCGGGCGCCATCGGTCTCGACAGATTCCAGACGAACCCGATAATAGTCCAACTCATATTCCTTCGGCCTTGCCTGCGGGGATAAGGGAAGCGACAGCAACAATGCGACAAACACCAGGACAAGTCTCATAGCACCCTATTTGAAATTTATCCGAATTTACGGTTTTATTTCCGATCCGCCAAATTCCGAGGCTCCGAAAGTTCCATTCGCGCCCTCATTCGCCGTAGACCATCCCGCCTCCGTCATCGCCGATTTTCGCCCCGCCGCCCGTGACTTCGGCCGCGTTCGGCAATGAATCCTCACCCCGAGCGCAAGTTACGTCGCATCGCTCGCCTCCGCTCGTGATAACCGCGCTCCGTGACTTCGGCCGCGTTCGGCAATGAACCGACAATCCCTGCGGGATCAATAAAAGAGGAAGGACGAAAGTTTCGAATCAATTCGATCTTCCGTCCTTCCTCTTTTATTCGCCTACGGCGTTTTGGTGGTCATTGCACTCACTAACTGCCGAAGTTATCGTACAAGATATTCTCCGGCGGCACGCCGAGGTTGTCGAGCATCTTGACGACCGAAGCGATCATCATCGGAGGTCCGCACATGAGGTAGATGCAGTCCTCGGGAGCCTGGTGGTTCTTGAGGTAGTTTTCGTAGAGCACGTTGTGCACGAAGCCCGGCGTGTACTTCACTCCGGCGGCGTCCGCCTCGGGATCGGGACGGTCGAGGGCCAGATTGAACGAGAAGTTGGGGAAATCCTTCTCGATCTGGTGGAACTCGTCGAGATAGGGAACCTCCTTCAGCGCACGCGCGCCGTACCAGAACGACACCGGACGGTCGGTCTTTTCGGTCTTGAACAGGTGCATCAGGTGGCTGCGCATCGGAGCCATGCCCGCACCGCCGCCGATGAAGATCAGCTCCTGCGTCGAGGGCAGATTGTCCGGCAGGAAGAATTCGCCGTAAGGACCCGAAATCGTGATCTTGTCACCCGGCTTGCGCGAGAAGACATACGACGAGCAGATACCCGGGTTGACCTTCATAAAACCGCCCGTGGCCTTGTCGAACGGAGGCGTGGCGATACGGATGTTGAGCATGATGATGTTGCCCTCGGCCGGATGGTTGGCCATCGAGTAGGCGCGGAACGTCGGCTCGGGGTTGGTCGTCACCAGATCCCACATCTTGAATTTGTCCCAGTCGGCGCGGAACTTCTCGTCCACGTCCATCGACGAGAACTTGATGGCGTCGTACTTCGGAATGTCGATCTGGATATAACCGCCGCTGCGGAACTTGAGGTTCTCGCCCTCGGGCAGCTTCACGACGAACTCCTTGAGGAAAGTCGAGATATTGCGGTTCGAGACCACGGTGCACTCCCACTTCTTGACGCCCAGCACGGCCTCGGGAACACGGATTTTCATATTCTCCTTGACCTTCACCTGGCAGCCGAGACGCCAGTGGTCCTTGGCCAGCTTGCGCGAGATGAAGCCCGTCTCGGTGGGCAGAATGTCGCCGCCGCCTTCGAGCACCTGACATTTGCACATGCCGCACGAGCCGCCGCCGCCGCACGCCGAAGGCAGGAACACCTTGTTGTTGGCCAGCGTCGAAAGCAGCGTCGAACCGCTTTCGGTCGTGATGACCTTCTCACCGCCGTTGATGTCGATCACGACGTCGCCCGAGGAGGTCAGTTTCGCCTTCGCATAGAGAAGCAGTGCGACCAGCACGAGCGTTATGGCCAGAAAGGCCGCAATCGCTATTAAAATCGTTGTAGTCATTTATCGGAATCTCTTTTTTTAAAGGTTAGAACTGAATGCCCGAGAAAATCATAAAGGCGATACCCATCAGACCGGTGATGATGAAGGCGATGCCGGGGCCTTTCAGCGCCGCGGGGATGTGCGAATAGGTCGTCTTCTCGCGGATGGCGGCCATCATCACGATCGCCAGCCACCAGCCCAGTCCCGAGCCGAGTCCGTAGACGATCGTCTGCCAGAGCGACGTCAGTTCGCCGCCGTCGACCTTCTGCTGCATGAACAGCGAGCCGCCCATGATGGCGCAGTTCACGGCAATCAGCGGCAGGAAGATGCCCAACTGGCTGTAAAGCGTCGGCGAGAACTTCTCGACGATCATCTCCACCAGCTGCACGAACGCCGCGATGGTGGCGATGAAGACGATGAACGACAGGAAGTTCAGGTCCACGCCCTCGACGAGCGCATTGGCCTTCAGCACATATTCGTACAAGAGGTAGTTCAGCGGAACGGTCATCACCATCACGAACGTAACGGCGGCGCCGAGTCCCAGGGCCGTCTTCACGCTCTTCGACACGGCGATGTAGGAGCACATGCCGAAGAAGAAGGCGAAGACCATGTTGTCGATGAAGATCGACCGGATAAAGATATTCAATGATTCCATACGTTATCCTCCTATTTTTCCTGTAAGTCCTTGTTGCGCGAACGGTGCACCCAGATGATGCAGCCCACGATGATCAGCGCCATCGGCGGGAAGAGCATCAGTCCGCAGTTCGAATAGAAGCCGCCCTCGGCCATGTACCAGCTCTCGGGGATGATCCGGTAGCCCAGGAGGCTGCCCGAACCGAAAAGCTCGCGGAAGAAGGCCACGATGACCAGAATCAGACCGTAGCCCAGACCGTTGCCGATACCGTCGAGGAACGACGCCCAGGGCTTGTTGGCCAGCGCGAAGGCCTCGATGCGGCCCATGACGATACAGTTGGTGATGATCAGTCCGACGTAGACCGACAGCTGCTTCGAGACTTCGTAGACGAAAGCCTTGAGCACCTGGTCGACGAGAATCACCAGCGCGGCGATGACCACCAGCTGGACGATGATGCGGATGCGCGAGGGAACGCCGTTGCGCAGCAGCGACATCACCAGGTTCGAGAAGGCCGTGACGACCGTCACGGACAGGGCCATGACGATGGCGGGCTTGAGCTGTACGGTGACGGCCAGCGCCGAGCAGATACCGAGGATCTGCACGATGACCGGGTTGTTCGCCGAGAACGGACCGGTCAGGTATTTGAGGTTCTTTGCCGAAAACAAAGGCTCTTTTTCCATCTTACTCATTGTTTTCTACGTTTTCTTCGTTAGACACTTCGGCCGGAGCGGGAGCCGCAGCGTTGCGCTTGGCCTCCAGCAGGGGCAGGTAGTTCTCCAGGCTGTTGTAGAGCATCGCCGTCACGCCGTCCGAGGTCTTCGTACCGCCCGAAATGGCATCCACCTCGTGCGCGGGGTCCTTGGCGCCGCCCTTGCGGAGCGTCACCGAAACGAACTTGTCGCCGTCGAAGATCGTCTTGCCGACGAAATTGGCCTGGTACTTGGGCGTCGCGATCTCGGCGCCGAGACCCGGGGTCTCGCCCTTGTGGGCCATGATGATGCCGGCGACGGTGTTCATGTCCTTCTCGAGAGCCACATAGCCCCAGACGGGTCCCCAGAGACCCATGCCGGTCACGGGAATGACCACCCGGCCGTCCCGGGCCTCGAAGATCGGGAACTTGCCCGCCTCGAAGGTTCCCGGCAGGTCGTTGAGCAGCGCGAAGACATCCTCGCCGTCGACGCGCCTGCCGTCCTTGTCGACGACATAGGCGTCGATGAACTCGTCGTAGGACCGGTCACCGGCCGACAGCGACGCGAGGATGGCGTGCTTCTTCTCGTTGAGTTCGTTCTCGTACTGGCGTTTCTGGAGTCCCAGCGCGGCCAGCGCGAGCAGCGTGGCCACGATGACGACCATCACCGTCGAGTACATAATAATATAGGCATTGCCGTTCTTGTCGCTGAACAGGCCCTTCTTCTCCGGCTTCAGCTCGGTGAATTCCGAGGCGGGAACTCCGCAGACGGGGCAGTTAGCGGGCGCGGCGTCTCCTTCGTGGATGTAGCCGCAGACGTTGCATTTGAATTTTTTCGTTGCCATAACAGTCTCCCCTATTTTGCGAGTTTGACACGTTTGCGGCGGCGCGAGATGTTGGCCTCGACCACGTAGTAGTCGACCAGCGGCGCCAGCGCATTCATAAAGAGGATCGAAAGCATCATGCCCTCGGGATAGGCCGGGTTGACCACGCGGATCAGCACGGCCAGCGCGCCGGTCATCAGGCCGACGATGTATTTGCCCGTGTTGGTCTGCGACGAAGTCACGGGATCGGTGGCCATGAAGACCGCACCGAAGGCGAAGCCGCCGACGATCAGGTGATACCAGGCGGGATAGGTCGTCACGCCGAGCGCCTGGAAGAGGTAACCCATCGCCAGTCCGCCGACGAACACCGACGCCATCGTGCGCCACGAGGCGATGCCCGTGAACAGGAGGATGGCGCCTCCGAGAAGGATGGCCAGCGTCGAAGTCTCGGCGAACGATCCGGGGATGAAGCCCAGGAAGGCATCCAGCGGCGAGTAGTTCATCGCGCCGGTCGTGCCGAGCTGTTCGAGGGCCGTAGCGCCGGTGATGCCGTCGACCTGCGCGCCCATCATCGTCCAGTCGGAGTACCACACCGTCTCACCCGACATCGAAGGGGTGTAGGCGAAGAAGGCGAAGGCGCGCGCCAGCAGCGCGGGGTTGAAGACGTTCATGCCCGTACCGCCGAAGACCTCCTTGCCGAAGACCACGGCGAAAGCCGTCGACAGCGCGACCATCCAGAGCGGCGTCGACACCGGGAAGATCATCGGGATCAGCAGACCCGTGACGAGGAAACCCTCGTTGACCTCGTGGCCGCGCGCCTGCGCGAACCCGAACTCGATGCCCAGACCCACGATATAGGAAACGCAGACCATCGGCAGCACGCGGACCAGTCCGTAGAAGAAGGCCGTGAAGCCTTCGAGTCCGACCTGGATGCCCGTGTTGTAGCAGCCGAACAGAAAAGCCGGCATCAGCGCCGCGACGACCATGATCATCGTACGTTTCATGTCGTTGCAGTCGCGGATGTGCGCGCCCTTCGAGGTCGTGGTGTTGGGTACGAAGAGGAACGTCTCGAACGCATCGAACGTCGACTCCAGAAAGCCCAGCTTGCCTCCCTTGGAGAAGGTGGGCTTGATATTGTCCATGAATTTACGAAGTCCCATCTTTAAGCCTCCCTGATCATTAAGTTAATACCGTCGCGGATGATCTGCTGAATCTCGATCTTCGAGGGATCGACGAACTCGCACAGCGCGAAGTCCTCTTCGGTAACCTCGTAGATGCCGAGGTTCTCCATCTTTTCGATGTCGCCCGCGAGGCACGCCTTCAGCAGGTACATCGGGTAAATGTCCATCGGCAGGTACTGCTCGTAAAGCCCCGTCACGACGAACGGACGCTCGCCGCCGTTCATGTTGGTGTCGAGGTTGTAGGCCTTCTTCGGGCAGAGCCACGAAAAATAGGCGCGCGACACGGAGAACTTCCCGAAACGGGGCATCGCCCAGCCCAGCAGTTCGTACTTGTCGCCCTCGGGGATGGCGGTCAGCTGATTGGCGTAGAAGCCCATGAAGCCGTCCGGCGCGGTCCGGGTGCCCGTGAGCACGTTGCCCGAGATGAAGCGGACGCTGTCGCCCTCCTTCTGTCGCTTCACGTTGCCCTTGACCAGGGAGTCGACCTTCGCGCCGCCCACCATGCGGACGTACTGCGGACGCTCGATCTCCGAACCGGCCACGGCGATGATCTTCGTCATGTCGACGCGGCCTTCGTTGAACAGGCGGCCGATGATGGCCAGATCCTGGATGTTGACCGTCCACACCACTTCGCCCTTGTTCACCGGGTCCACGTGGTGGATCTGCACGCCGACGTTGCCGACGGGGTGTTTGCCCGCAAAGGCGTGGAGTTCGGCGCCCTTGAGCGAGGGCATCTGCCCTTCGGCCTTGGCGCGCACCGAGAGATGCACCTTGCCCGGAGTGAGTTTGCGCATCACGTCGATACCCGTCTGGAGGTTCTTCTGTTCGGCTTTCAGCACGAAATTGTAATCCGGGGCCAGCGGCGCGGAGTCGAAGGCGGAGATGAAGACCGCTTTCGGCGTGTCGCTGGGGTCGGCGATGATGCCGTAAGGGCGCTGCACGATCATCGGCCAAAGGCCCGACCGGAGCAGCAGGGAGACGATCTGCTCGCGCGAAGCCGACCCGAGGTCGGTCTTCTCAAACTCCTCGTACTCCTGGGAGGCGTCGGGAGTCACCGTCACGGAGAGGACCTTGCGCTTCTCTCCGCGGTTGACGGCGGCCACCGTACCGCTGACGGGCGACGTGAAGAGCACGCGTTCGTTGTACTTGTTGAAGAACAACGGCGTGCCGGCTTTCACCCGATCGCCCTCCTTAACCAGCAGCTTGGGAGTCACGCCCTCGAAATCGAGGGGCGAGAGGGCATACTCCGAAGCCTGCGGCGCATCCGCGAGCGACTCCTGGGGTTTGCCCACCAGATTGATGTCTAAACCCTTGCGTAGTGTAATGATTTTCGACATGGTTAATGATTTTGATTGTTATGTTTGGAATTCAAGTTCGGCTGTTAGTGAGCTAACAATTAATTCGCGTGCGAAAGTACGAAATTTTTCCCGAAATTCCCCATGCGCAAACCATTATTTCTTAAATTTAATTAAGATTTGGAGCGCCCGCTTTCGGGACAAAATAAAGGCCTTACGAATGCTTCCGATGCGAAAGGATTTCGAAAGAATCCGGAGCGGAAACAACCTCCGGAAAACATCCCCGCGTCCCGCCGGCCGGCAGCCGGCAGCGAAGGTTAAAAAATTGGCTCCAAATTCGCAATGCTCCCGCTAAAATTCCTACATTTGCAATCCGGATGCTCCCTTACGTCAACATACACACCCATCGCCCGACCGGTTCGGGGATCGAACTCCGCACGGCGGGCGTGCACCCGTGGGACGCCGCGACGCAGGACGCCGCAACGCTCGGCCAGCGTCTCGGCGGGGCGCAGGCCGTGGGCGAAACGGGACTGGATTTCGTGCGCGGCGCCGACCGTGCGGCCCAGCTGTCCGCACTGCGGACGCAGTTGCGGCTGGCCCGCGAGCGGGGACTTCCCGTGGTGCTCCACTGCGTCAGGGCCTTCGAGCCGCTGATGCGCGAACTGGCGGCCTCGGAACCCCGGGCCGTGATTTTCCACGGCTTCATCGGCTCGCCCGAGCAGGCGCGGCAGGCCCTGGCGAAAGGTTACTGCCTCTCGTTCGGCGAACGCACGTTCGCATCGCCCAAGACCCTTGCGGCGCTGCGCGGGACGCCGCTTTCGCAGCTCTTTCTGGAGACCGACGACAGCCCCGTGCCCATCGCGGAAATTTACGCCCGGGCGGCGGAGGCGAAAGGGGTGCCGGAGGAGGTGTTGCAACGGGCAATTTTAGATAATTACAAACGAATATTCACAGGCGGCGAGTACGAAGGACCGGGCCGGACGAAGGGCGACAAATGACAATGACAAATGGAAACGCATACGCATAACTGGCTGGAAAGAACCGAATTGCTGCTCGGCAGCGAAAAACTGGAGCTGCTGCGCAACGCCCACGTGCTCGTGGTCGGGCTGGGCGGCGTGGGAGCCTATGCCGCGGAGATGATCGCCCGGGCGGGCGTGGGACGCATGACCGTCGCCGACGCCGACACGGTGAACGCGACCAACATCAACCGCCAGCTGGTGGCCCTCCATTCGACCGTCGGCCGCCCGAAGGCCGAGGTGCTGGCCGAACGCCTGCGCGACATCAACCCCGGAATCGGACTCACGGTGGTCGACAAATATATCAAGGACGAGGAGACCTATATCTTATTGGACGCCGCGCGCTACGACTACGTGGTGGACGCCATCGACACCCTCTCGCCGAAACTGGCGCTGATCGCCGCCTCGCTGGAGCGCGGGCTGCCGCTCGTCAGCTCGATGGGCGCCGGAGCCAAAACCGACCCCACCAAACTCGAAATCGCCGACATCTCGAAAACCCACCACTGCCCGCTGGCCCACATGCTGCGCAAGCGGCTCCACAAGATCGGCATCCGCCGGGGGTTCCGGGCCGTATTCTCTCCCGAGCCGATGCGCGAAGGAGCCATGATCCTCTGCGAGGAGCAGAACAAGAAGTCGAACGTCGGGACGATCTCCTACATCCCCGCGCTGTTCGGAATCGGATGCGCTTCCGTGGTGATCAGGGATTTAATCGGCGAACTGGAGGGCTGAAAGCCCTCTTCAAAGGGCGGCGGACCGAATCCGCATCCGGGAACCGAGTCCGCGCCGCCGAACGCAATTTACAAAAACACAAAGGATATGCAACCGAACATCGTATTTCTGGACGAATACTCACTCGGCGACGCCGACCTCGGGTCCATCCGCGCGCTGGGCAACTACACGGGTTATCGGACCACGGCCCGCGAAGAGGTCGCCGACCGCTGCCGCGAAGCCGACGTGGTGATCACCAACAAGGTGGTTTTCCGCCGCGAAACCCTCCGGCAGCTCCCCCGCCTGCGGCTGATCTGCGTGGCGGCGACCGGCATGAACCACATCGACCTCGAGGCCGCGGCCGAACTGGGCATTGCGGTGAAAAACGCCGTGGGCTACTCGACCCACGCCGTGACGGAGACCACCATCGGCGCGGCCATCGGCCTGCTGCGACAGACGGTCTATTACGACCGCTACGTCAAGACCGCATATGCAGGATCGCCCCTGCAATACCACTTCGGGCGCACCACACACCAGCTTTACGGCTCGAAATGGGGCATCGTCGGGCTGGGCAACATCGGCCGCAGCGTCGCCCGCGTCGCCGAGGCGCTGGGATGCCGC
>ENA-ORLY01000324-ORLY01000324.1-human-gut-metagenome-genome-assembly--contig:-NODE-324-length-69803-cov-12.437756_pt1 | contig 69803 bp, 58 predicted proteins | sample MGYA00243071_ERZ508832 | MGnify/ENA primary metagenome ERZ508832 (study PRJEB26277, sample SAMN04329777) | human gut metagenome | biome: human-associated habitat | host: Homo sapiens | place: USA... | reverse complement strand
TCTGCGCTTTTGGCTTAGCATCTGCCGCACCTCGCTCGCCGTATCGGCACTTAGAATTATGCGGTATTGCCTTAAAAGCCGGGCAGAAAGCCCCGATAAAAACACAAATAAAAAAGTTCAAAAAAATTGAACTTTACTATTGACACAATGCGCCCCATGTGATATTATAATTCTCGCAGCATGTTCCCAGACAACAGGAACTGACCCGTGCGCGCCCGTAGCTCAGGTGGATAGAGCAACTGCCTTCTAAGCAGTGGGCCAGGGGTTCAAGTCCCTTCGGGCGCATTCTATGGTGCCTATGGCGCAGTTGGTTAGCGCGCCAGATTGTGGCTCTGGAGGCCGAGAGTTCGAATCTCTCTAGGCACCCCACCAAAGACCGTACAGGCGCGTTCCTGCACGGCCTTTTCTTTTATAATGGGTCGTCGCCAAGTGGTAAGGCACGGGACTTTGACTCCCGCATTCGTGAGTTCGAACCTCGCCGACCCAACCACAGCTCATCCTGCATGAATGTGCAGGGTGAGCTTTTGTTTTGTAGGGGCGACCATTGGTCGCCCGCGGACGCCTGCGGCAATGGCAAGCCTTCCGGGCAGATATGGAATCCGCCCCTACGCCGTAGGGGTCGATGCTCGTCATCGACCCGGAAAGGCAGCGGCTGCCGCAAGGCCGGCGGGCGGCCAATGGCCGCCCCTACAGTCTGAAGCCCTTTTTCGGGTAGTAATGTAGGGATGGGTCTTGACCCATCCGCACCGCTGACTGCTGTCGGTTAAGCTGCACGGAACGGTCAAGACCGTTCCCTACAAACCCGCCGAAGGCTCGCGATCATCCCGTTAGGTTTTTTCGACATCCCCGCCCCCTCTGCGAGGGGGGCTTTAAAGCAAAAAACACCTTTTTTTCTTTAGATATTTATGCTATGATAAATTAAAATATAGCTGCCAAAGGTGGTGCGTGCGGTAATGACCTACGAAGAATTTGATAAGCGCTGCGACGAACTGGAAAACGCCCCACTGCCGGAGCGCAAGACCTTCTTTGCCGATGTACTGGCCGGGGAGACCGAAAAGACCGATGTGCGGATGATGGCGTACTTCCGCTATGCGCTGCTCTTGTACCGCGAGGGCGACTTCCGCACCGCGCGGGAAATTCTGGAGCCGTTCATCATCGATTACAAAAGCTACCGGTACCGCCCGGAGATTATCGCCTGCTTCAACCTCGTCGGCGTGGTGGCCTACTATGTGCAGGAGTACGCACTGTCCCGCTTCTACATTCATGAGGGCCTTAAAATTGCGCGGGAACACAGCGAGGTCAGCCGCTACGCCTATGAGTACAACAACCTTGCCGTGACCTATGTGGCCCAGCAGGACTACGAGAAGGCGCTTGAGGCCATCCGCGAGGCAGAGAAAAACATGCCCGTCTCCGATGAGGTGATGCACGCCTACATCTACCGCAATCTGGCGGAGATCTGCTGCCATCTGGACCGGCTGGACGAGGCAAAGGATGCCCTTGCCAAATGCCTGGCCTACCGGGGCCGGGAGATCCTGCCCGAGGAAGTGCGGATCGTGAACACGCTGCTGACCTATAAGTCGGGCGACACCGCCGGGTACAAACGCTGCTGCGCCGAGCTTCGGGAGCACCTGCCCCGGCTGCACGCGCAGGAGTTCCTGGCCTCCTGCAAGGTGCTGTTCGACTGCGGCATGGATGCCGGGGACAATGCGCAGGTCGAGTGGGTGCTGAACGCCATGGACGCCTACCTGCGCCGCGACCCCAAGGAGGCCCAGGTCGGTCTGCGGGCCGAGATCTGCCGCTATGAATACGCCAAAGCCACCGGCAACACCGCCCTGATGCTGGCCGCGCTGGAAAAGAAGGAGACCTACTACGCGCTGGTGCTGGCCCGCAAGGAAGAGATCCGTGTCCGGGATGCGGGCCGCTACCTGCACATCGGCCAGCAGCTGCAAAATGCGCTGGAGAGCGAGGCCAGCGCCAACCGCACCAAGACGCGCTTTTTGGCCAACATGTCCCACGACATCCGCACGCCCATCAACGGCATTCTGGGCATGCTGGAGGTCATCCGCGACTGCCGCAGCGACGAGGCGCGGGTCGATGACTGCCTGGGCAAGATCGATATTTCGGCTAAGCACCTGCTCTCCCTCGTCAACGACGTGCTGGACATGAGCAAGATCGAGAGCAACAGCTTTGTGGTCGAGGCAAAGCCCTTCAACCTCGGCCGGACCCTTGCTGAGGTCGATGACATCGTCCGCTTTCAGGCGGAGCAGAGCGGGCTGCGGCTGTACACGGACCACGACGATGTGCACGACGCCGACCTGCTGGGCGGTGCGCTCTACCTGAAAAAGATCCTTGTGAACCTGTACAGCAACGCCATCAAGTACAACAAGCCCGGCGGGAGCATCACCACCCGCCTGCGGGAGGTGAGCCGCACCGCCGACACCGCGGCCTATGCGTTCACGATCCGGGATACCGGCATCGGCATGACGCAGGACTTTATTGACAACCACCTGTTTGAGGCGTTCAGCCAGGAGGACAACGCCGCGCGCTCCCAGTACGGCGGCACCGGGCTGGGTATGTCCATCGTGAACCAGCTGGTGCAGAAGATGAACGGCACGATCACCGTCGAGAGCACGGTGGGGGAGGGCAGCTGCTTTACTGTCACGCTGCCGTTTGCCATAGACCACGACCCGCCCGCCGCCGGGCCGGAGAAGGAAGCCTCCGCTGACCTGCACGGCAAGCGCCTGCTGGTTGTCGAGGATAACGAGCTGAACATGGAGATCGTCGAGTTCATGCTGAAAAGCGCCGGGGCCGAGGTCGTCAAGGCGTTTGACGGCGAGAGCGCCGTGCGCGCCTTTGCCGCCGACCCGGCGGGCTACGATGCGATTTTGATGGACCTGATGATGCCGGTCATGGACGGCTACGCCGCGGCCAGGGCCATCCGCGCCAGCGGGCAGCCCCGTGCCGGGACTGTGCCCATCATCGCCATGAGCGCCAACGCCTACGCCGAGGACGTGAAGAAATGCCTGGATTCCGGCATGAACGCCCACATCAGCAAGCCGCTGTTCAAGGATGTCCTGCTGCGCACGATTGCGCGGTTTGTATAAATCTGCCGGGGACCATGCCATGAGGTCAAGGCACAATAAGGAGACTGCTGCCATGAAAAAAGCTGTGATTTTTGATTTGGATGGTCTGCTGATCGACAGTGAGGTCATCTCCCATCGACTGTATGACGAACTGCTGCACCGGTACGGTAAGAGCGTGACCGTGGCCGAGTACGCCCGGGATTACAGCGGCAAAACGGGCGTGGCCAACATGACGAACGTCATTGCCCGGTACAATCTGCCCATCACGGTGGAGGAGGGCCTGACCTGGGAGGCTGCCCGGGAAAAGGAGCTGCTGCAGGATGTGCAGCTCAAGCCCGGCGCGGCGGCCCTGCTGTCCTGGCTGAAAACCGAGGGCGTGGCCGTGGTGCTGGCAACCTCCAGCGTGCGGGAGCGCGCCGTCGAGGTGCTGACCCGGCTGGGCGTCGTGCAGTATTTTGACGACATGGTCTTTGGCACCGAGATCGAGCGCGGCAAGCCCTGGCCGGATATTTTCCTGAAGGCTGCCGAAAAAGCCCACGCCGCCCCGGCGGACTGTCTGGTTCTGGAGGACAGCGAGGCCGGCATCCAGGCCGCCCACGCCGCGGGCATCGACGTCCTCTGCGTGCCCGATATGAAAATGCCCGCGGAAAGTTATCAACAAATGACGGCGGCCATGTTGAAAAGCCTCGACGAGGTCAAGGGGTGGCTGACTGCGGAATAAGCGCGGCAGGGGCAGAGGGTCCGGGTCGATGGCGAGCATCGACCCCTACGCCGTAGGGGCGGATTCCATATCCGCCCGTGCCCGCTTGCCATACCCGCAAACACGACCCGTGTATAACCCCCTCCGCGCCTGCACATACTGTGCGCACGGAGGTGTTTTTATGAGCTATCTTGATTGTGCCCAGTATGACTGCTGCCATAACAAGGCGGGCTGCTGCTGCCTGGACGGCATCAACGTCCGCCATACCGGCCCCGGGGACGCTGTCTGCGGCAGCTACCGCAACAGCGGGGGCTGCGGCAACGTCGCTACCGACAACCAGCCGGCCTCGCCCGAGACCGAGATCCACTGCGACGACAGAGGCTGCCGCCATCTTGAGGGGCGCTGCTGCTGCGCCGACCACGTCAGCATTGACGAGTGCAGCTGCGGCCCCGAATGCGCCACCCGCGCCCCGCGGGAGACCGCCGAATAATTTTATCCCGGAACGGATGCCGTTTTCACAAAGCGGCATCCCTTTTTTATTGCTAAATCATCCGCTTTGTTGTATAATAAGACGATATAGTAGGTCTTGTCCGCCCTTTTGCGGATGTGTCGGCTGCTTGCCCGTGCCCGTTTGCGGCCAGGGCAGCCACGAGCTTCCCGCGGGTGAGCAATGCTCGCCCCTACAAGGTGCGTTTTGACCGCGCAAACAAATATTTGTTATAAAAAACGAGGTGTCACTCCATGTCCGAAACTCCTGTTACCGTGCCGTTTGTCTCCTTCCGCCCGATGGAGCGGGAGCTGGATGCCGACCTGCGCGGCGCGTTTGCCCGCGTGCTGGACAACAGCTGGTACATCGGCGGCAGAGAGGACGCCGCCTTTGAAAAGGCATTTGCCGCCTACTGCGGCGTCAGGCACTGCGTCGGCTGCGGCAACGGGCTGGACGCGCTGGTGCTCATTTTAAAGGCTATGGGCATCGGCCCCGGGGACGAGGTCATTGCCCCGTCCAACACCTTTATCGCCACGGTGCTGGCCATCAGCTACGCGGGCGCAACGCCCGTGCTGGTCGAGCCGACGCTCGAAAGCTACAACATCGACCCCGCCCGCATCGAGGCCGCCGTGACCCCGCGCACGAAGGCCATCATGGCCGTGCACCTCTACGGCCAGTGCGCCCCGATGGACGAGATCAACGCCATTGCCCACGCCCACGGCCTCAAGGTCATCGAGGACGCCGCCCAGGCCCACGGCGCGACCTACAAAGGCCGCCGCGCGGGCAGTCTGGGGGATGCCGCCGGGTTCAGCTTCTACCCGGGCAAGAACCTGGGTGCGCTGGGCGACGCGGGCTGCGTGACGACGAACGACGACGCGCTGGCCGAGCGCATCCGTGCGCTGGGCAACTACGGCAGCGACTACAAATACCACCATGTCTACAAGGGCCAGAACTCCCGCCTGGACGAGCTGCAGGCCGCGTTCCTGGCTGCCAAGCTGCCGCACCTCGACGCTATGAACGCCGAGCGCCGACGCATTGCCGCGCGGTATCTGGCCGAAATGCACAACCCGGCGGTCACGCTGCCCGCCGAGCTGCCCGACTGCACCCACGTCTGGCATATCTTCGCCGTGCGCTGCGCCGACCGCAACGCGCTGGAAAAGCATTTGAACGCCCGCGGCATCGGCACGAACAAGCACTACCCGACGCCCATCCACCTGCAGGGCGCTTACGCCGAGCTTGGCCTTGGCAGGGGCGCACTGCCGCTGGCGGAGGAAATTTCCGCCACCGAGCTGAGCCTGCCGATGTTCTACGGCATGACCGACGCGCAGGTGCAGGCCGTCATCGACGCCGTGAACGAGTTTGAGGGGTGAATCATGCCGAAGGTCGGTATCGTAATTTCCAATTATAACGGCTGGCAGGACACGCTCGTCTGTCTGGACAGCCTGCAAAAGCAGACGTTCACGGACTTTGAAGTGATTTTAATCGACGATGCGTCGCCGAATGATTCCGTTGCACAGCTGCAAAATAAGCTGCCGCCGAACACGGTGTTCCTGCCGCAAGAGCGCAACGTCGGCTTTGCCGCGGCCAACAACATCGGTATGCGCCGTGCGCTGGACGACGGCTGCGACTTTGCGCTGCTGCTGAATAACGACACGTCGGTCCGCCCGGATTTCCTTGAAAAGCTGCTGGCCGAGACCCCCGCGGGGGCGGTCAGCTGCCCGAAGATGCTGTTTATGGACCCGCCCGACGAGATCTGGTTTGCGGGCGGTGAGCTGGACCCCAAGACCGGCAAGGTAAAGCACCTGGGCGGCCACAAAAAGGACGGCCCCGAATTTGCCGAAAAAAAGCAGGTCAGCTTTATCACATTCTGCTGTGTGCTGCTGCCGCGGGCCGTGATCGAGAAGGTCGGCTATCTCGATGAGACGCTGTTTATGTACTGCGAGGACGTTGACTATTGCATTCGTCTGGCGCAGGCCGGCGTGCCGATGTGGTTTTTGCCCGATGCTGTCATCCACCACAAGGCGGGCGGCAGCGCGGGCGGGATGCTGTCGGTCTACTACATCACCCGCAACACGCTGTACCTGACCTGCAAGGGCAAAGGCGCGGCCTATGCGAAGCTGAAAACGATTCTCCCCCTCCTCACCGGCGCGGCACGCTACGCCCTGACAAAGCTGCTGGGCCGCCAAAAAGGCCGCAGCTACGGCGCGTTTCGAGGTGCCGTGGATTTCTGGAACGGGAAAATGGGGCGGATGAAGGGGTAACCCCCTTGGCCCCCTTCCCTGCTGGGGGAGACAAGAAATCTGACGTAAAGGAGACATCCCCATGGATCTATCCATCCTCTTGGTCCAGTACCGCCCCGACGAGGGTGAGCTGCGGCGGACGCTGGCGTCGCTGCTGCGGCAGAGCTGCCGTGATTTTGAACTGGTCGTGGCGGATGACGGCTCCGATGAGGACTTCTTCCCGCTGACGCGCCAAATTCTTGCAGAAAACGGCTTTACCGGCGCAAAATTTGTCAAGCTCACCCCCAACGGCGGCACGGTCAAAAACGTTTTGAACGGCGCAAAGCAGGCAGCCGGAAAATGGGTGTTCACCGTCTCGCCGGGAGACTATCTCTACGATGCCGACACGGTAGCGTGGTTGCTGGAGGTCTTGCGCCGCGATGCCCCGCGGGTCGCCTTTGGCCGCCTGGCCTGCTACGCAGACCGGAACGGCGCACCGATCCGGCGCCCCGGCGACGCGCCGTTTGACCGCACGCCCTACCGCCCCGGCGCGTATGACGCCAAGACCGCCAAGCGCAATATGCTGCTCTATGATGACGGCATCAGCGGCGCGGGGCTCGTGTATGAGCGGGAATTGCTTGTACAAGCGCTGGAAAAGATGGCGGGCCGCGTCCTGCTGGCCGAGGATTTCGCCGCGCGGCTCTTTGCCGTGGAAAACATCCCGATGGTCGGCTATGACCGCTGCATTGCGTGGTATGAGGTCGGCACCGGCGTTTCCACCAACGAGGGCGCACGCGCCCGGATGCTGCGCGACTGGCGTGCCATGGTAGAGCTGCTGCGGGAGCTGTACCCCAAAGACCGCACCGTGCGGCTGGCGTATGAATATTACTTCAATGACCGGCACAAATCGCGGCTCGTCCGCGGGCTGGTCGGGCGGCTCATCGTGCCGCAGAACGCTCCCTTCAAAAAAGCCCAGCACGCCTGGGTCCCTCCCGTGAACGGAGATATTCAGGAATTAAAGCAGATTTACGAGTCAGCCCTTGGCCCCCTCTGCGAGGGGGCTCCCGCCGCAGCGGGTGGGGGAGAGAACCTGACGTAGCCCGAAATATTTCGGGCTGTGGCAAGGTTCAACCCTTCCGGCCCTGCGGGGCCCCCTCCCCTGCTAGGGGAGGCAAGGAGTAATACACAGAAAGGCAACCACTATGATCATCCAGACCATCAGCATCAAAAGCGTGACGGCGCAGGGGATGGGCACCCTCTCGGTCTTTGAGGGCAGCCATGATGTGCCCTTTGACATCAAGCGCATTTACTATATCCACGGCGCGCCCAAGGGCACCCACCGCGGCGGCCACGCCCACAAGGCACTGCGGCAGGTGCTGTGGTGCCCCTACGGCAGCATCCGCATCCGGCTGGACAATGGCCGCGAGAAGGTCGACGTCCTGCTGGACAGCCCCGACAAGGGCCTGATCGTCGAGCACTATATGTGGCGTGAGATGATCTGGGAGAAAAAGGACTCCGTGCTCTGCGTCGCGGCGGATTCCTACTACGATGAATCGGATTATATCCGTGACTACGATGAATTTCTGGAAGCTGTCAAGGGAAAGGATCTGGACTGATGCAGTGGACGGTACGCCCCTACACCCCGGCGGACGAGGCCGAGTGGGACCGCTTTGTCATGCACGAAAGCGGCAACGGCACGTTTTTGCAGACCCGCAACTTTTTGAACTACCACCCCGCGGGCCGGTTTACGGATGCCTCGCTCATGGTCTATAACGAGCACGGCGGCCTCGGCGCAGTGGTGCCCGCGGCACTGCGGCTGGACGGTGCAACGAGAATTTTCCGCTCCCACCCGGGCAGCACGTTTGGCGGGCCGGTGCTGCGCAGCACCTACAACTCCGCGGCTAAGTCCATTGGGATTTTGCAGGCGGTGGAGGATTATATTGCCACGCGCTACGATGCGGCGGATTTCCGCCCGACGCCCGATCTGTTCAACGGCGTCGAGAACGTCGCGCTGCAATACGCCTTCACCTATCTGGGCTACACCCAGCAGACCGAGCTGAGCACCTGGGTGCCGGTGGCGGGCCGCACGCCGGAAACACTGCTGGCGTCCTTCCGCCAGAACAAAAAGCAGGATGTGAAAAAGGCGCTCAAGCAGGATTTAACGTTCCGCAAGCTGGAAACACGGGCGGAGATCGACGCCTTCCACGCGCTGCTTCGGCAGAACCTACAAAAATTCGGTGTTGAGCCTGTGCATACCGCCGATGAACTCTGGGAGTTCAAGACCAGCCGTCTGCCCGACATTGCCGGGTTTTACGGCGTGTTTGCGGACGAGCAGATGGTCGCGGGCGGCATGACCTTCTACTTTGCCCAGGCCAACGTGCTGCACACCCAGTATCTGGCGGCGGATTTGTCCATCCGCAGTTACAGCCCGGCGGCGTATCTCTATTACCGGATGCTCTGCCTGGCCGCCGGGATGGGCTGCAACGCCCTGTCCTGGGGCATCTCGACGGAGGAACGCGGCAAGGTGCTGAACTTCGGCCTTGTGGAGAGCAAGGAAGGGTACGCGAGCTGCCATGCCGTGAACCTCGGCTTTACAAAAACCTTTAGCAAGAAGGAAACAAACGATGCAACGTGAGTTTGGCGGCTACCTGCCGCTGGAGCTGCCCCATGGGCAGGAGCTGTACACCGGCGCGGGCGTGCTGCGGCTGAACTGTGGCCGCAATGCGATTGTGGCTGCCCTGCGCGACGCGGGCGCGAAAAAGGTGTATCTGCCCTATTACAACTGCAACACGGTCTATGACGCCGTGACCCGCGCGGGCTTTGCGGTGGAGCGCTATCCGTTGGACGCGCGCCGTCTGCCTGTCTGCCCCGCGCTGGGCGACGGCGAGTGGCTGCTGTATGTCAACTACTTCGGCATTGCGTCGGACGACCTGCTGGCCGAGGTCAAGCGCCGCTGGCCGCGGGTGATTTTTGACAACACCCAGGCGTTTTTTTCAGCGCCCCGTATGGATGCCGACAGCTACAACGTCTATTCCTGCCGCAAGTTCGTCGGCGTGCCGGACGGCGCGTACCTTGTACACACGGGACTGACCGACGGGATTTACCCGGCAGACACCAGCTGGCAGCACGCGGCGTTTTTGTTCCGCTGCATCGATGAAAGCGTGAACAGCGCCTACGGCGACAGCCTCGACAACGAGAGCCGCTTTGACGGCGAGATCCGCGGCATGTCGCCCTCGACCCGGCGCATCCTCGCGTCCGTCGAGTACGACGCCCTGCGCCTGCGCCGCCGCGCCAACTACGAGGTGCTGCACGCCGCGCTGGCCCCGCACAATGCGCTGGACTGCCCGGCCGGCGCCGATGCGATGATCTATCCGTTTTTGTGCCGGGTTGACGGCCTGCGCGGACGGCTGATAAAAAATAAAGTCTACGTCAGCCAGTGGTGGAAGTACCTGCTGGAGCTGCTGCCCGCCGACTCCGTCGAGGCCGACTACAGCCGGTACCTGCTGCCGCTGCCCATCGACCAGCGCTACACGCCCGACGATATGCGCGCACTGGCGGCGCTGGTGCTGCAGCTGAAAGAGGAAGGGGAACCCGCATGACACAGCAGCCCAAGGTCAGTGTGCTGATCTCGTTTTACAATCTGGCCCCCTTCGTGGACCAGACGATGGAAAGCGTGCTGGCGCAGAAAACCGACTTCCCCGTGGAAATCCTCTGCGCGGACGACGGCTCCGACGACGGCACGATTGAAAAGCTGCGCGGCTGGGAGGCAGCACACCCCGACACCGTCCGCGTCTTTGTCATGGACCGCGTGCCGGGCAAAAAATATGAGGGCAACGAGCGCATCCGGCGGATGAACGCCATCCGTGGGCGGCTTTTTTACGAGGCCAAAGGCAGCTATGTCTGCTATCTGGACGGCGACGATTTTTACACCGATGACTGCAAGCTGCAAAAGCAGGCGGACATTTTGGACGCCGACACAGGCCACAAATACGTGGCCTGTGGGCACAACGGCTGCTACTACTGGCAGAGCACCGGCGAGACGAAGCCGATTGAAAAGCCCATCCGGGAATGTGCGCTGACGGCGAAGGAGTATTGGAGCTTTTTCTACATCCACACCAACGCCATGATGTTCCGCAACATCGGTCTGCAGGGCATTGACCCGTACACGAGCGGCATTCAAATCATTGATAACCTGCTGACCTACCAGTTTCTGCCCTACGGCGGGGTGTACTATATCCCGGACTGTATGTTCAACTACCGCCAGACGGAGGACAGCACCTTTCACCGCCGCAGCGTCTACCAGAATTATATCCTGAACGCCTTGATGCTCTACCAGCAAAAGACGGTGCTGCGCGGTTTATTCGGCGCGGGGCTGGTACGCACCCTGTTTGAGTACACCCAGCTGTATGAGAACCGCCGCGACCCGAAGCTGACCGAGGAGGGGCAGACCTACCTCGAAAACATTGACCGCTACGGCGCGGGCCGCCTGCGCCGCCTTGTGAACTATAATAAGGAAAGCGCCCCGGTGCGCCTGTGGTGTGAGCTGGAAAATAAATTCTGGTTCTTTATCACGAAGGTCTGCCGCCATTTTATCTGGAAGCCCAAGGTGCGGGCCCTGCTGGAAGAGGCACGTATCAAAACCGAAAAGGGGGAGTGCTGAATCATGGAAGAAATGAACGAACTGACCGCCGAAGAACGGGCCCGCATTTTACAGCATGAGCTGGAGGCCGTTTACGGCTCGTCGTCGTACAAGATTGGCCGCGCCGTGACCTGGCTGCCTCGCCATGCGAAAAAGGCGCTGGCGTACCTTGCCCACAACGGCCCGGCCATCAGCGCAAAATATCTGTATACCTACGCGAAATATCACAAGATCGCCAACAAGGAATACGCCTACTGGGCCTGCCTGCAAAAAAAGGACTACCCCGAGGCGCTGAAAAAATGGTTCCTGGAGATGAACTATACCCATCAGCCGCTCGATTTGGAGCACCCCAAGACCTTCAGCGAAAAGACGCAGTGGCTCAAGCTGTACGGCCATTTGGATGAGCAGCGCGACCTTGTGGATAAGTATAAGGTCCGCGACTGGATCAGGGAGAAAGTCGGCGAGGAATATCTTATCCCGCTGCTGGGCGTGTGGGACCGCTTTGATGAAATCGACTTTGACAAGCTGCCAGACAGATTCGTATTGAAAACGAACCACGGCGCGGGCTGGAACTATATTGTGCAAGATAAATCAAAACTGGACAAGGCTGATGCCAAGGCAAAGTTTGATTTGTGGACCAAGCTGAATTTTACCTACTATCAGGGCGGCTTGGAACTGCAATATGAGCATATCCAGCCCAAAATCATTGCGGAACAGTTCATTGAGAATGACGGCGGCGACCTGTACGACTACAAGCTCTGCTGCTTTGACGGCGAACCCAAGGTCATCATTTATATTATGAACCGTTATGTGGACGCCGATGAGCGCATCATCTGTTTTGACACGGACTGGAACGTGCTGCCGTTCAACCTGTTCACCCCGCTCGAGCAGCCGGATGACATCCCCCGCCCGAAAAACCTGGAAAAGATGGTCGAGGTAGCCCGCACGCTGAGCCAGGGCATTCCGTTTGTGCGTGTGGATCTCTACGCACTGAACGATGGAACGATTAAATTTGGTGAGATGACGTTCACGACCTACAGCGGCATTGCGCCGTGGCACCCGGAGAGCGCGAACGACTTCATGGGCAGCCTCATTCACCTGCCCGGCGTCGACGACGCCCCGGCGGAGGGCAACGCGTGACGCCCGCCGTCAGCGTCATCGTCCCGGTCTACAAGGCCGAGGCGACCCTCGACGCCTGCGTCGAGAGCATCCTTGCGCAGACGTTCCCGGACTTTGAGCTGCTGCTCATCGACGACGAAAGCCCGGACCGCTGCCCGGAAATGTGCGATGCCTGGGCAAAAAAGGACCCGCGCATCCGCGTTTTGCACCCGGCCAAGGCCGGGCCCGGCCCGTCCGGCGCGCGCAACGCCGGGGTGCAGGCCGCCGCGGCCCCCTGGCTGACGATGGTGGACAGCGACGACACGATAGCGCCCGACCTTGTGGAAAAGCTGTTGGCGGGCGCGGAGACCACCGGCGCAGAGCTGGTGATCTGCAACGGCTGCCCCGTGACCGAGGACGGCGCACGGCACCCGCTGCCCGTCGACGAGCAGTTCACGAAGGACACGCTGCTGGACGTAGATGCGTTCTGGGACGCCTTCCATACGCCGTGGATCAACCAGTTCACCGGCACGGCCCACCGCCTCTACGCCGCAAGGCTTTTTGACGGCGTGCGCTACCCCGTGGGCCTGCTGCACGAGGATTACTACGTGCTGCCGGATTTAATTGCACATTGCAGCGCTGTTTACTGCATGGCCTTTACGGGTTATTATGTGCTGCGCCACGCGGGCAGCATCACCGACGGTGCGCGCCATGAGGTGCGCCTGGCCATGACGAAAGGCGACATCCACCGCGCCGAATACTTTTTGCGCAACGGCTGGTATGACCGCGCCGAGGGTGCGCTGACCGACGCTGCGCTGTTTTTACACGACAACAAGCGCGCCTACGATTTGACCAAGCCCGGCCACCGCGCGGAATTTGCCGAGACAAAACATGAGCTTTGCCGCATGTACGATGCGCTGGCCGTCCAAAAGGGGAGCGCGTCGATGAAACTGCGGGCCGCCGCACTGAGGGCGGGGCTGGGCGTGTTTGCCATGTATGTGAGAGCGCGGGGGTGACGAGCAGAGCCCCTCCGGCCATCGCTGCGCTCGGCCACCTCCCCGCAAAGCGAGGAGCTGGCCGCGAAGCCGGCCTGAGGGGCTTTAGCCCGTTCCCGCTGCCCGAACCCCTCCCCAACAAAACCGCCAACAAAAGGAGCCCCCTCATGCCCACCGTCACCGTTATTATCCCGGTCTATAAGGTCGAGCGCTATCTCGACGCCTGTGTGGAGAGCGTTGTGCGGCAGAGCTATGCGGACTTGGAGATACTCCTCGTCGACGACGGCAGTCCGGACCGCTGCCCGGCGCTCTGCGATGCCTGGGCAGAAAAGGACCCGCGCATCAAGGTCATCCACCGGGAGAACGGCGGCCTGTCCGCCGCGCGCAACTCCGGCATCGACGCCGCCATGGGCGAGTTTTTGCTGTTCGTTGACAGCGACGACTTATTAGAACCCGACGCCGTCCGCCGCGCGGTGGACGCCCAACGGCAGCAGGACGCCGATCTGGTCATCTTCAACCTGACCTACGTCGATGAAGAGAACCGCCCGCTGCCGCAGCCTGATTTCAGCGGCTTTACGGATGAGATCCTCGACGAGGACGGCGTCTGGCAGCGCTGCTTTGCCCTGGCGGAAACAAGGGTTTACTACGTTGTGGCGTGGAATAAGCTCTACCGCCGCAGCCTGTTCCAGCACCTGCGCTATGCCCCGGGCAAACGGTATGAGGATCAGTTCCTGCTGCCCCACCTGCTGGCACAGTGCAAAACCATTGCCTGCCTGGCCGCGCCCGGCTACCGCTACGTGCAGCGCAGCGGCAGCATCATGGCGCAGGGGTCGAGCCGCACCTATCTGGACCGGCCCGAGTATCTGCTGGACTGGTGCGCCTACTTTACCCAAAAGGGCGATGCCCTGCGGGCCGAGGGGCTGCTGAACGACGCCATACAGAACCTTGCCGAAAAGCAGTGCTTTGACCTGTCCACACCCGCCCAACGGGCCCGCTACCGCGCCGCCTGCCGCGCCTGTGCCGACAGCTACACCGCGCTGGCCGCGGCCACGGGGCAGCGCTCGATGCGTCTGCGCGCCGCGCTGCTGCGCATCGGTCTGCCCGCCTACCAAGCCTTTTTGAAACACAAAACCTAAGGAGTTCCACGCATGGAAAAAACGCAACTGCAAAACTACCATGTCCACTACGGCCCGGCCCAGGGCTGGAGCCGTGTCGACCTGCGCGAGCTGTGGCGCTACAAGGACCTGATCTGGCTCTTTGTCAAGCGCGATTTCAACGTCATGTACAAGCAGACGGTGCTGGGCCCGGCGTGGATCTTAATTAACCCGCTCATGTCCACGGCCATGTACTGCGTCATGTTCGGCACGATTGCCCAGCTGTCCACCGACGGCGTGCCGCAGATTCTGTTCTATCTGGCCGGCACGGCGCTGTGGGGCTTCTTCTCGTCCTGCATCAACAAGGTGTCGGGCACGTTCACGACGAACTCCAACATCTTCAGCAAGGTGTATTTCCCGCGGCTGGCCATGCCGATTTCGACGGTGATCTCCGGCCTTATCAACTTTCTTGTGCAGTTTGCACTGTTTTTCATCCTGCTGCTTGTCTATCTTGCCAAAGGCGAGGTCAGCCCGCACTGGGGCATGCTGCTGCTGTGCGTGCCGCTGGTGCTGCAGGTCGGCCTGCTGGGCCTTGGCTGCGGCATCATCGTGTCCAGCCTGACGACCCGCTACCGCGATCTGATGGTCGTTGTGACCTTCGGCGTCCAGCTGTGGATGTACGGCTCGCCCGTCGTCTACCCGCTGTCGATGATCACCCACCCCGTCCTGCGCGCCGTCATGGTCATCAACCCCATGACCGCACCGATGGAGAGCTTCCGCTATATCTTCTTCGGCACCGGGCAGGTCACGGGCGTCATGTGGGCGTCGTCGCTGATCTGGACCGTTGCGCTGCTGGCGCTGGGACTGTCGCTTTTCAGCAAGGTCGAAAAGACCTTCGTCGATACGGTGTAAGGGGGCGCGAGTATGCGTGAAAATTCGTTGATGATTCGCGTCGAGAACGTGAAAAAGCAGTACCGCTTAGGGCAGATCGGCGGCGGCACGCTGCGCGGCGACCTGCAAAGCTGGTGGGCCCGCAAGCGCGGCAAGGAGGACCCGAACACCCTCATTGGCACTGACCAGCGCCTGATCGGCACGACGTTTATGGCGCTGAACGGCGTCAGCTTCACGGTCAACAAGGGCGAGGCCGTCGGCATCATCGGTTCGAACGGCGCGGGCAAGTCCACGCTGTTAAAGCTGCTGACCCACGTCACAGCCCCCACCTCCGGCGACATTGACCTGTATGGCCGCGTCGCCTCGATGCTCGAGGTCGGCACCGGCTTCCACCCCGAGATGACGGGCCGGGAAAACGTCTACCTGAACGGCGCGATTTTGGGTATGACCCGCGCCGAAATTGACGCCAAGATGGCGGAAATTATTGAGTTCTCCGAGGTCGGCGACTTTATCGACACGCCGGTCAAGCGCTATTCCAGCGGCATGTTCGTGAAATTGGCATTCTCCGTTGCCGCCCATCTGGACAGCGAAATTATGATCATGGACGAGGTCCTCGCCGTCGGTGACATGAAGTTCCAGAAAAAGTGCCTGACCAAGATGCGCCAGGCTGCCCGGCGCGACGGCAAGACCGTCCTCTACGTCAGCCACAACATGGCGACGATCCGCGACCTGTGTGACCGCTGCATTGTGCTGGACAAGGGCAAGGTCATCTTCGACGGCGACGTGGACGAGGGCATCGCGCTGTACCTCTCCACCAAGTCGCAGGCTGCTGATTTTGTTGATTATTCCGATTTCAAGCGCGATAACTGGTTTAAACGTGACAATCTACGTCTGCAGAGCGTGCGGGTATTGGTGCCGTCCGTCGAAGCCATTGAACGTACCCAGCCTGTGCGGATACACTGCGTTATCAAGGCGCAGGAATCGGTGGAACGTGTTGGACTGAGGCTTGAGGTGCGTGACGAGGTGGGAAATCCGTTGGCAACGTCCTGTCTGTATGATTTGAATCTGCATGAGGGTGATAGTGAGTTCACAGCGCAGTACGATTTGAGCGTGCTCTCGCCAGGCAAGTACAGCAACTATTTCACGCTGTTCACAGCGGGCGAGGGTGGTGCGCACACGGTCGAGGACTGGGTGCCGGGCATTCAGTTCCGTATGGTGGACACCTTCACAAGCGGACATCTTGAGTGGAACGCGAAGGACTGGGGCAGCATCCGTCTGCCGGAGGCCGTGCTGTGCAAGGAGAATGCTGAATGAAAAAGGTCGCTGTACTGTACATTGCAACGGGGAAATACGTGCGCCTGTGGCCGGGATTTCTCGAAAGCGCCGAAAAGTATTTGCTGAAAAGCTGTGAGGTCGAGTATTTCGTATTTACCGATGTCGACCATCTGGCGGAGGAGGAAGACAACCCGCGCATCCACCGGATTTTTCAGGAACCCATGCCTTGGCCGTACACGACATTGCTGCGGTTTGAAATTTTCCTGAAAGCCGAGGAGAAGCTCAAAGCGTTCGATTACATTTACTTTTTCAACGCCAACTGTGAGTTCAAACAGCCAATCACCGAGGAAATGTTGTTGCCGCGCCCGGAGAAGCATGAACATATGGTATTTGTGCTGCACCCGGCATTTTACTGGCGGTATAACTATGAGTTTACCTATGACCACAATCCACGCTGCAAGGCGTACATTCCGATGGGACTGGGGCGGGATTATGTCTGCGGCGGCATCAACGGTGGTGACCGGGACGCCTATCTGAAATTTTGCCACACACTGCAAAAGCGTATCCGGCAGGACAAAGACAGGGGCATCATTGCACTGTGGCACGATGAGTCTCACATCAACTGGTATGCGTTTACCCATCCGCATTACCGCCTGTTGGACGCGAGCTTTTGCTTTTTCCCGGGATGGGATACGGTGAAACCTTGCTATATCTATATCCGTCCCAAAGAGGAGTATTTTGACGTAGATGCGTTTAAGCGTGACCCGCCCAAAACGCAACTTTCCCCGAAAGTGGAAAAATACAACGAATTTATGTTAAAAGCTGCCCGCAAGATTCAGCGCCACATGCCGTGGTTGCCCAGAAGAAAGCGAGAGTAACAAAGCAACCGCCGCACGTTTTACACCGTGCGGCGGTTGCTTTGTTGAAAATTACCGGTAATCAATCGGCAGCGTCGGCAGGCCGTTCAGGCTCCAATCAGCTAAATTGCCGTCCTGAAACTCGTAATACCCCTGCGCGGCGATCATCGCGCCGTTGTCGCCGCAGTATTTCAGCTCGGGCAAAAAGATCTTTGCGCCAAGCTTCTGCGCGCCGTCGTTGACCAGCTGGCGCAGACGGCCATTGGCGGCGACGCCGCCGGCCAGCACGACCTGCCTGGCGTTTGTGTCCGCCGCCGCGGCCAGCAGCTTTTTGGCCAGGATCTGGTCGATGCGCTCCTGAAAGCTCGCGGCCATGTCGGCCACGTTCACGGCCTGGCCCTTCTGCTCGGCGTTGTGGACCTCGTTGATGACGGCGGTTTTCAGGCCGCTGAAGCTCACGTTGTACTTGCCGTCCACATGGGGCACGGGCAGCTTGTACGCCTTGGGGTTGCCATCCCGCGCCGCCGCGGCCACGCTGGGGCCGCCGGGGTAGGGCAGACCCAGCGTGCGGGCGACCTTGTCGTAGGCCTCGCCCGCGGCGTCGTCCACGGTGCGGCCTAAGATTTTATAGCGGCACCAATCCTCGACCAGTACAATGTGGCTGTGCCCGCCGCTGGCGACGAGGCACAGAAACGGCGGCTTCAGATCCTGATGCGTTAAATAGTTGGCCGCAATGTGCCCGCGCAGGTGGTGCACCGGCACAAGCGGTTTGCCCGCCGCGTAGGCCAGCCCCTTGGCAAAGTTGACGCCCACCAGCACCGCGCCGATGAGCCCCGGCGCAAACGTCACGGCCACGGCATCCACGTCGGCCATCGTCATGCCGGCGTCGGCCAGCGCCTTGTCAACGGTGGCGCTGATATACTCCGCATGGCGGCGGCTGGCGATCTCCGGCACAACGCCGCCGTAGAGCGCCTGCTCTTTGACGCTGGTGGAGATAACGTTGGAGATGACCTTCCGCCCATCCTCCACAATCGCCGCCGCGGTTTCGTCGCAGGTGGACTCGATACCTAAAACATACATAACAAAACCTCGATGTAGGGGCCGGGCATGCCCGGCCCGCAACGTTTTCTTACTTGCTATTTTCCCGGAAAAGTGCGGCAGCCGTCAGGCTGTGCCCCGTTTTAATGTGCCTCCAGCCAGGTCTTTCCCACGCCGACCTCCGTCGTCAGGGGAACGCTGTAATGCACGACGTTTTCCATTTCTTCCTTCAAAATGCGCTTGACTTCGTCGATTTCTTCCTCGGGCGCTTCGACGATCAGCTCATCGTGTACCTGCAAAAGCAGACGCGCCTGCAATTTCTCGTCCCGCAGGCGCTGCCAGACGTGGACCATGGCCAGTTTAATGATGTCCGCCGCAGTGCCCTGGATCGGCGTGTTGCGGGCCATCCGCTCGCCGCTGGCGCGCACCTGAAAGTTCGAGCTGGCCAGCTCCGGCAGGGCGCGGCGGCGGCCAAACAGCGTCTCGACGTAGCCCGTGTCCTTCGCGTGGGCGATGCAGTCCTTCATATACCCGTCCACCTTCGGGAAGGTGTCGAGGTAGGTCTTTAAGAAAGTGTCCGCCTCCTTGACCGGGATGCCCAGATCCTTGCTCAGGGAGTACGCGCCCTTGCCGTACATGATGCCGAAGTTGATGGCCTTGCTGGCCGAACGCAGCTGCGGCGTGACCTCGCTCTCGGGGATGTGGTAGATTTTGGCGGCGGTGGAGCGGTGGATGTCCGCGCCGTTCAAAAACGCCTGCTGCATGTGCTCGTCGCCTGTGATGTGCGCCAGAATGCGCAGCTCGATCTGCGAGTAGTCGGCGTCCACGAGCGTCTCGCCCGCACCCGCCACAAAGTAGCCGCGCAGGCGGCTGCCCAGCTCGGTGCGGATGGGAATGTTCTGCAGGTTCGGCTCGGTGGAGGAGATGCGCCCGGTGCGCGCCTCGGTCTGGATGAAGGTCGAGTGTACCCGCCCGTCCGCGGCTTCGGCGTTCAGCAGGCCGTCCACGTAGGTGGACAGCAGCTTGGCGTAGGTGCGGTATTTCAGGATCTCGTCAATGACCGGGCTGTAGGGGCGCAGGCTTTCCAGTGTCTCGGCGTCGGTGGAGTAGCCGCGGGCGTTTTTCTTGCGCGGCGGCAGGCCCAGCTTGTCAAACAGCGCCTCGCCCAGCTGCTTCGGACTGTTTACGTTGAACGAATAACCGACGGTTGTATAAATATTGTTTAAGATTCCGTCCAGCTCGCTGCGCAGGCTGTCGCCGAACGCGCGGATGCCGTCGGCGTCAATCGCAAAGCCGATGCGCTCCATGTCGGCCAGCACCCGGGCCAGCGGCAGCTCCATCTCGTTCAGCAGCTTGCGCTGGCCGCTCTCGTCCAGCGCGGCGGCCAGCGTGTCGCACAGGCCCGCCAGCACGCCCGCATCGGGTGCGGCCTCACAGGCAAAGGCGGCGTGTACGCCGTACTCGGCGGCCAGGGAGTGTACCTCATAGCCGCTGGCCGACGGGTTTAAAAGATACGCGGCCAGCTTTCCGTCAAAGCGCAGCGCACTGCCGATGCCGCCGTGCTCCAGCGCCAGGCGGTAGAGCGGCTTTGCGTCGAACGCCCAAAGCTCGGCACCGCTGTCCAGAATCGCGGCCAGCCGGTCTGTGTCGGGCAGGTAGACGTCCTGCCCCTGCACAAGGTACCAATCGCCGTCGGCATTCCGGGCGGCGTAGAAGCGGCCCTCCAGCAGCAGCGGCAGGGGGGACGGCTCGACGGTCTCGAGCGGTGCGGCATTCTCGGATGGGGCGGGCGCGGTGCCGCCGTTCAGGCCCCAGCGGTCCACCAGCTTGTGCATTTCCAGCGCGGCCAGCAGCTGCGCGGCGGCAGCGGGGTCACCGGGCTGGCGCAGATAGGCGGCAGGGTCGGTCTCGATGGGCGCGTCCTTGCGGATCGTGCCCAGCATATAGGACAGGTCGGCCTTGTCGCGGTTGGCGGTCAGCTTGGCACGCTGCCCCGGCTTGACGGCCTTGTCGTCGATGTTGTCATAGACGCCTTGCAAACTGCCGAACTTCGAAATCAGCGCCAGCGCGGTTTTTTCACCGATGCCGGGCACGCCGGGGATGTTGTCCGACGCATCGCCCATCAGGCTCTTGACGTCGATGAGCTGCGGCGGCTCGATGCCGTACTTCTCGCGGATGGCGGCAGGGTCCATGGGGATGGTCTCTTTGTTGGTTGCCAGCAAAACCGTCGTTGCATCGTCCACAAGCTGCAAGCTGTCGCGGTCACCGGTAGCCAGCAGCGTCGTGCCGCCCGCGGCCTCGCACGCTGCGGCCAGCGTGCCGAGAATATCGTCGGCCTCCCAGCCCGCCTTGCTGACCTGCACAAAGCCAAGGTCGGTCAGCAGCTCCTTCAAAACCGGCATCTGCTGGGCCAGCTCCTCGGGCATGCCGTGGCGGGTGGCCTTGTAGCCGTCGTAGGCGGTGTGGCGGAACGTCGGCGCGCGCTCATCCCACGCGATGGCGACGGCGTCGGGCTTGTGCGCCGCCAGCAGGTTGAGCAGTATATTTTGGAAGCCGTAGATGGCGTTGGTGTAGCGGCCATCCTTCGTCGTCAGCAGCTTGATGCCGAAAAACGCGCGGTTGACCAGGCTGTTGCCGTCCAGGACCATGAGTTTCATGCGCAATACTCCTTATAAACAATCTACATTTCAGTATACCACATTTGCGGAAAATATGGTAGAATAGAATGTAAAAATCGAAAAGTCTAAAGCCTTCCCCCGCGGGCGGGGGAAGGTGGCGCACAGCGCCGGATGAGGGGGCGGGCTTACGGCCGGGACCCGGTCACGGGCGGCTGCGCGGACTTTGCCCTCATCAGCCGCCTGCGGGCGGCAGCTTCCCCCGAGAGGGAAGCCTTTTGGAAAGGAAACTTATGCAGCTACGCAACCTATCCATCCCCACCGGCGCGGTGTTTGCGCCGATGGCCGGCCTGACCGACGCGGCGTGCCGCCATCTGATGGCCGACCACGGCGCGGCCTGGACCGTCAGCGAGATGGCCAGCGCCAAGGCGCTGAACTTCCACGATGAAAAATCCCTGGCTCTGCTGCGGGACAAGCACCCCCACGGCCTGTACGCCATCCAGCTGTTCGGCGCGGAGCCGGAGTCGATGGCCAAGGCAATTCTGTTTGTAAGGGAGCAGGGCATCCAATTTGACATTCTCGACATCAACATGGGCTGCCCTGCGCCCAAGATCACTGGCAGCGGCGCGGGCAGCAGGCTGCTGCTGGACCCGCCGCTCTGCGGGCAGATGGTCGCCGCCGCGCGCAAAGCGCTGGGCGATGATACGCCGCTGACCGTCAAGATGCGCATCGGCTGGGACGCCGACCACCTGACCGGCGTCGAGGTCGCCAAACAACTTGAGGCCAACGGCGCGGACTTGATCGCCGTCCATGGCCGCACGCGGGAGCAGATGTACATCCCGCCCATCGACACGGCGGCCATCGCGGCCATCAAGCAGGCCGTGTCCGTCCCGGTGCTGGCCAACGGCGACGTGACCACCGCCGACGAAGCCCTTACCTTATTAGAAGCAACCGGCTGCGACGGCGTTATGATCGGGCGCGGCGCGCTGGGCGACCCGTGGCTGTTTGCGCAGGTGCGCGCAGCGCTGTTGGGCGAGAAACGCCCGCCCGAGCCGACGCTGAACCAGCGGATGACCGCTTTGCGCGACCAAATCTACGAAATGTGCGAGGAAAAGGGCGAGTGGGCCGCCATGCCCCAGGCCCGCAGCCAGGCCATGCACTATATGAAGGGCCTGCACGGCGCTGCCGCCCTGCGCCGCTACTGCTCGATGCTCGAGCACTTCAGCGATGTGGATACGCTGATCGAGGCGGTGTACAGATTGCAATAACGTAGGGGCCGGGCATGCCCGGCCCGCAACTTTCCCGTAAAAGCGCAATAACCGGTATGCCGCGGGCCGGACATGTCCGGCCCCTACCGTGGCGCTTCAAAACCGTCCCCTCGTCAATTCGTCCAGATTCTGCTCGTAGCAGGGCAGCATGTGCTCGATGAAATACTCCGCCTCGGGGCTGTGCATGGCGTGCAGGGCGGCCATCTGCTGGGCGTAGGCGGCCTCAAACTCGCGGTTGCCGCCGCGGTCCTCCTCAATGCACTTGATGACGGCGGAAAGCCGGTCCGCGGCCTTTAAAATTTTGCGCTCGGCGTCGTTCAGCACGCTGCCGGTCAGCCAGACCTGGGTCTCGGCCTGTAATTCTTCGGGCTGCAGGCTCGCCATCACGCGGGCGCTCTCGTGCTCCACGGCCTTGTACGCTGTGCGCAGGGCGTCGTTCTTGTACTTGACGGGCGTCGGCATATCACCGGTCAGAATCTCCGGTGCATCGTGGTAAATGGCCGCTGTGGCTACGACCTCGGGCCGCAGGGCCGCGCCGGTGCCCGTGCAGTGCCTGCCGATCAGGCAGAGCGTGTGCGCCAGCATGGCCGTGTCGGCGGTGTGCTCGCTCAGGGACTCGGGGCGGGTGCTGCGCATCAGGCACCAGCGGGTGATGTACTTCATGCGGCTGAACAGCGCGCTGAACGGATAGGTTTTCATCTTCACGAGACCTCCGGTTTGTGGTATAATGGGGCGTATGCAGGGGCCGATGCTCGCCATCGACCCGGGGGGCGTCAGGCACGCCGCCCCCTACAGCTCTACGGTAAGTATACCACAACTTTCCTCAAAGTGAGGCCCCATAAAGGGGACTATCAATATGCAAACCACAATTTTTAAACAAAAATCGAACTATTGGCGCGTCTTTGCACTCTGCTTTTTCACGGCGGTGCTGTTGTTTGCGTCCCACTGCATCGTGGATGCCGTCGCGGGCGGCGGGTACTTCCACTACGCGGGGGACTTCAACGACCAGCAGATCAACTTTTACCAGTACGCCAACGCCTTTGTCAAAAACGGCGGGTCGTTCAGCTGGGCCACCGACCTGGGCAGCGGGTTTGTCAATTCCTACTCGTTCTACCTGCTGGGCAGTCCGTTCTTCTGGCTGTCCATGGTCGTGCCCGCGCGGCTCATGCCGTGGGCCATGGTGCCGCTGCTCTGCCTGAAAATGGCCGTTGCGGGCGGCGGCGGGTATCTCTGGGCGCGCCGCTGGGTGCGGGACGAGACCTGGAGCATGCTGGCGGGCTGCCTGTATGCGTTTTCCGGGTTCAGCATCTACAACATCTTTTTCAACCACTTTCTGGACGTTGTGGCGCTGTTTCCGTACATGCTGGCCGCGCTGGACGACGCGGTCATCGACGATAAAAAGGGCGCGTTCCCGTTCTGGGTCGCGCTGAACCTTGTCGATAACTACTTCTTCTTCGCCGGGCAGGCGGTCTTTCTTATCATCTATTTCTTTTGCATGGCCGCCGGGCGGCGGTATGAGCTGGGCCTGCGTAAGTTCGTGCGCCTGGCGTGGGAGACAGCTCTGGGCTGTGCCTGCGGGTGCGTGCTGCTGCTCCCGGCGGGGCTGTCGCTGCTGCAAAATCCGCGTACCATCGACCCGTTCAGCGGGTACGGGTATCTGTTCTACGGCAAATCCCAGCAGTACGGCGCAATTTTTTACAGCACCCTGCTCATGCCCGACGCGCCCTATTTCAAGGACCTGTTTCAGGAGGGCATCCTCAAGCACACGAGCCTGACGGCCTATCTGCCGCTGGTCGGTGTCGCGGGCGGGCTGGCGTTCTGCCGCGCAAGGGAGCGCCACCCGTTCACCTACGTTTTAAAGGTCTGCGTCGCCTGTGCGTTTGTGCCGGTGCTGAACAGCGCGTTCTATGCGCTCAACTCGAGCTACTACGCGCGGTGGTACTATATGCCGATTCTGGTTTTGTGCGGTGCAACGTGCTATCTGCTCTCCCGCCCGGCGCTGGCCGAGCAGCGTCTGCCGCGGGCGCTGCGGCTGACGACCTTCCTGACGCTGACGGCGGTGGTGTTCGCCGTTGTGCCGGGCAAGGACGACGACGGCAACACGGTCTTTGGCGTGCTGGACGAGCCCGCGCGGTTCTGGGCTATCTTCGGCATGACGATGCTGGGTATCGTGACTTTTGCGCTGCTGTGGCATTTTTGCCGCCGTAAGCGGCGGTGGGGCACGATTCTGACCGCCGCTGCGCTGGGATTCAGCCTGCTGTACGGCAGTTTGCATCTGTCTCTGACGAAGTACGCCCAGTGGGACGTGGACAGCAATCTGATTGCCGAAACCTATGATTCTGTCGAGGATGTCGCCGCCGCGCTGCCGGACGATGCGTTTTACCGCATTGACGCCTACGGTGCGCACAACAATCTGGGGCTGTGGTTCAACAGGAGCTGCCTGCAATTCTTCAACTCGACGGTTGCGCCGAGTATCATGGCGTTTTACCCCGAGGTCGGCGTCAAGCGGGATGTGAACTCCAAGCCCGACGCCGAGAACTACGCCCTGCGCGGCCTGTTGAGCGTGCGGTACACGCTGGTCGCCAAGGACAAGGAGACCGAGTGGACCGACAAGGATCTGCCCGGCTGGCAGCGCACCGGCGAGACCGATGCCTACGCCCTCTACGAGAACGAAAACTGGGTGCCGATGGGCTTTACCTACGACTGCTACGTGACAGCGGACCAGCTGGAGCGGGTAAGCGAGGAAGAACGTGCCCAGATTTTGTGCCGCGCGATTTTGCTGGACGACGACCAGATCTCCGCCTTTGGCAGTCTGCTGGAACCCTTGCCCGACGAGGAGCTGACCAACCGCAGCGAGGATGCCTACGCCGCCGACTGTGCCGCACGCCGTGCCGCCGGTGTGGCAGCGTTTACCGCGACGGACACCGGCTTTACCGCAAAGACCGCCTATGACGCGGACGAGCTGGTGTTTTTCAGCGTGCCCTATGACGACGGGTTCAGTGCCACGGTCAACGGTGAGCCCGCCGCGATTGAGAAGGTGGACGACGGCCTAATGGCCGTGTACGTGCCCGCGGGGGAGAACGAGATAGAATTTACCTACCATACGCCCGGATTGAAGGTGTCCGCCTGCGTGAGCGCAGCGGCGATTGCGGTGTATGGGGTGTATTTGTTGGGGATTATAATAAAACGAAAAAGCCAGCCGGGAAGCAAGCGGTAACATTTGTATGGGGAGGGGTCAAGACCCCGCCCTACGAATCAATTTAAAAGGGGTACGTAGGGCGGCCTGCCCCCAGGCCGCCGCGGGAGTTAGTAGGTGGATGCCCGTTGATGGGCGGCCACGCAAGGCCTGTCGGAATCCTCGGCGGCGTTAAGAAAGGAAAAACCATGCCAAACCATGCTGAACAGCTCGCACAGGAGCTGAACTTAAACGTCAAAAACGTGCAGGGCGCGATTGAACTGATCGACCAGGGCAATACGATCCCGTTTATCGCCCGCTACCGTAAGGAAGCCACAGGCTCGATGGATGACCAGGTCCTGCGTGACCTCGGGGATCGTCTGGAATACCTCCGCGGCCTCGATAAGCGCAAGGATGAGGTCACGTCCTCCATCACCGAGCAGGGCGCGATGACGCCCGAGCTGACCGCCGCACTGTCCAAGGCGAAAACCCTCGCGGAGGTCGAGGACATCTACCGCCCGTATAAGCCCAAGCGCAAGACCCGCGCCAGCATCGCCAAGGCGCGCGGTTTGCAGCCGCTGGCCACGGCCATCTTCCGCCAGGACGCCGCATTTGACCCCGAGCGGGCCGCCGCGGACTACCTCAACGACGAGGTCCCCGATGCCGCCGCGGCGCTGGCCGGGGCACAGGATATTATTGCCGAGGCGGTCTCCGATGATGCCGCCTGCCGCGCCGAGCTGCGCCGCTACTACCGCGCGTTTGGCCGTGTCGCCAGCGCCAAGGCCAAGGACGAGGACAGCGTCTACGCCCAGTACTACGACTACGCCGAGCCGCTGAACAAGATCCCCGGCCACCGCGTGCTGGCACTGGACCGCGGCGAGCGCGAGGGTTTTTTGAAGGTCACGATTCAGGTCGACGCCGAGCGTGCCGCGGGCATCGTCAGCTGGATGTTCGCCCGCAAAAAGACCGGCGGCAAAAGCGCCGAGCTTGTGGATGCCGCCGCCCGCGACGCCTACAGCCGCCTCATTCATCCCAGCCTTGAAAACGAGCTGCGCGGCGAGCTGTCCGATGCCGCCGCCGAGGGCGCAATTAAGGTCTTTGGCGATAATCTGCGCCAGCTGCTTTTGCAGCCGCCCATCCGCGGCAAAACGGTCATGGGTCTGGACCCCGGCTACCGCATGGGCTGCAAGGTCGCTGTCGTTGACCCCACCGGCAAGGTGCTGGACACGAACGTCGTCTATCCCGTGCCGGAGTTCAAGCGCGTGGACCAGGCAAAAAAGACCATCAAGGCGATGGTTTTGAAGAACGGCGTCGAGATCATGGCCATCGGCAACGGCACGGCGGGCCACGAGACGGAGGAATTTGCCGCCGAGGTCATCCGCGAGCTGGCCGACGAAAAGAACCTGCATTTGCAGTATATGGTCGTCAGCGAGGCCGGCGCGTCGGTCTACTCCGCCAGCAAGCTGGCCGCCGAGGAGTTCCCCCAGTTTGACGTCAACCTGCGCAGCGCCGTGTCCATCGCACGCCGCTTGCAGGACCCGCTGGCCGAGCTGGTCAAGATCGATCCCAAGGCCGTCGGCGTCGGCCAGTACCAGCACGACATGCCTCAGAAGCGCCTGAATGAGACGCTGGACGGCGTGGTCGAGGACTGCGTGAACAGCGTCGGCGTCGATCTGAACACTGCCTCCGCGCCGCTGCTGCGCCGTGTGGCGGGCGTCAGCGCCGCCACCGCCAAAAATATCGTCGCCTGGCGCGAGGAGGAGGGCGCGTTCATCTCCCGTGCGCAGCTGAAAAAGGTCAAGGGCCTCGGCCCCAAGGCGTATGAGCAATGCGCGGGCTTCCTGCGGCTGCCCGAGGCGAAGAACCGCCTGGATGCCACCGCCGTCCATCCCGAAAGCTACGCCGCCGCCAAGGCCCTGCTGGACGCCTGCGGCTACACGGCTGCCGAGATCGGCACAGACAAGCTGGCGGATCTGCCCGGCGTCGTCAGGGCCAAGGGGGCCGGGACCCTCTGTGAGGCGCTGGGCGTGGGCGAGCCGACGCTGAACGATATTGTGGCCGAGCTGTGCAAGCCGGGACGCGACGTCCGCGACAGCCTGCCCAAGCCGCTGCTGCGCAGTGACGTCATGGGTCTGGACGATCTGAAACCCGGCATGGAGCTGACCGGCACCGTGCGCAACGTCATCGACTTCGGCGCGTTCGTCGATCTGGGTGTGCATCAGGACGGCCTGGTCCACGTTTCACAGATCAGCGATAAATTTATCAAGCACCCGCGCGAGGTGCTCAAGGTCGGCGACATTGTGCGGGTCAAGGTGCTGAATGTGGACACCGCCAAGAAGCGCATCGCCCTGACGATGAAGGGCGTGCCCCAGCAAAACTAATACAAAACCGGCACGAACATATATAAATGTTGCATATAAAAAAAGACGGTGTTAAGACTTTAACGAGATAAGCCGTACATTTACACCAAAACACGACAAAAACATTCAGAAAACGAAAATATTTGTTGGTAAATACATAATATATGTGAAAGCGAAAGGCCGCAGCGGGCAAAACTCGGGCATTCTGACCAAAAGCCAAAAATGAAGGATTTTCTCTTTTGTGCAGGAAATGGAAAAAATCGGATTTGTGCATTGTGAACAAAGAAACGGCACATAATTATGCTATAATGCCCAATGTAAGGAGCAGATAGAGCATGGTGGCTCACCTCCTTACCGCAAGCCGTGCGCCCGGTTCCGCCCTGGACACCGGTGCTGAAGATGCGGCTGATTGCGTGGGATTATTTCGGAGGTCATTTATTATGGTGAAACAAGTCAAGGTTTCCAATTTTACCGAGGTCAAGGGAATCGTGTCTGCTGCCGCCAAGTGTTATAACGATGTCGGCGTGCATGACATGAAGGGCAGCATTGCCGATGCCAAGAGCATCCTGGGCATGATGAGCCTGGATTACAGCCATCCCGTCAAGATCGTCTGTGAGGATGAGCGCGACCTGAACAGCGTTGTCAACGCGATCAAGCAGTAAAATAGGAAGGACCGCCCCACGGTGTAAAAGCCGCGGGGCGGTTTTTGCTGCCGCAAAAAGGCTTCCCCCGCGGGGGAAGGCAAGGAGTGCATCACGCCGCTGCGTAAAATTTTCTGAAAATAGAAAGTTTGAAAACACGAGAAAACAAGAGCATTTGAGAGAATTCGAGAGCAAGCACAGTATAAATTAAAATTCTTTCCAAAACCCGTTGACTCTGCTGCCCTTTTCTGCTATAATCACACTTGCGCGAAAAAGCGTCCTGCGGGGCGCTGTTAAATACCGTTATTAGACGGACGTGTTAATTTCTCAATGGAGGTTCCTACTATGAGCACGACTCTCGCTAAGCCCGCTGAAATGGCTGACCGCAAGTGGTATGTGATCGACGCCGCCGGCAAGCCCCTCGGCCGCGTTGCTGCCAAGGCTGCTGTCATCCTGCGCGGCAAGAACAAGACCACTTTCACCCCCAACGTTGACTGCGGTGACCACGTCATCATCATCAACTGCGATGAGGCTGTCCTGACCGGCAAGAAGCTGGAGAAGAAGTTCCATCGCACTCATTCCGGCTGGATCGGCGGCCTGAAGGAGACCCAGTACAAGACCCTGATGGCTGAGAACAGCGACAAGGCCATGACCTACGCTGTCAAGGGCATGATCCCCTCTAACACCATCGGCGCCAAGGCTATGACCCGCCTGCACTGCTACAAGGCTGCTGACCATGCTCATGCTGCTCAGAAGCCCGAAGCTGTTGAGATTTGAGTGAGGAGGCAATAGAAGATGTACGAAACCAAACCTTATTTCTACGGCACTGGCCGTCGTAAGCATTCCGTTGCCCGCGTTCGCGTTTACAACGGCACCGGCAAGATGACCATCAATGGCCGCGACATCAACGATTACTTTGGTCTGGAGACCCTGAAGCTGCTCGCCAACAGCCCGCTCGTTCTGACTGAGAACGAGGGCAAGTTCGACGTTGTCGTCAACGTCGTCGGCGGTGGCTGTGCTGGCCAGGCTGGCGCTATCCGCCACGGCCTGTCCCGCGCCCTGCTGCAGTTCAACCCCGAGCTGCGCTCCACCCTGAAGAAGGCTGGCTTCCTGACCCGCGATCCTCGTATGAAGGAACGTAAGAAATACGGTCTCAAAGCAGCTCGTCGCGCTCCGCAGTTCAGCAAGCGATAATCGACTGCTCAGACTATATCAAAATGGTTCAAAAAGCCCGGAAAATCAAGGTTTTCCGGGCTTTTGCTATATCTAAACGGGCTGATATGGTTTGACCAAATTTGGCAAAACGAGAGCCGATTTCACCCAATTTTTAGTGGTTAAATATAGGACAACCGGCAAAAATGGGGTCAAAAAACGGCCTTAGTGGTTAAAAAATAGGACAACCAGAGAGCAATTTCGGGGATGCATCCGTTTAAGAATCACCAATTCAAAGTCAAGGATGAGAAGGAAGTGCGGCTGGAAGAAGAGAATAAACAAAGCAGTCGATGATGGAATGTCCGGTGCAGCGTGGGTGTAATGCTCATGCTGCACCTGGTTTTTTGTGAAAATGATTTTTTATAATGTTGATTTTTAACTGCTCTTAACTCAAATATCGCATCTTAACTTTAAAGAAGTTATAATACAGAAAAAGAGTTAAGAATGCAGGTGATGACATGGAATATCTCGATAAAGTTCTTGGAGTCAAGGTTACCTATGAGGACGTAGAGTTTAAGCATTTGCCCAATTTTATAGCCACAAGGTATCGCTTACAGATGGTGTCTATGAATGAACAGAAGATGATTTTTCTTTATCCTAAGACAGATCTGGAGCAGATTGAAGTGCTGAAAAGGCATATCAGATTAGCGGAAAACTATTTGCTGATATCGAGGCGTACATAGATGATCGGGATTACACGGTTCGCGGAGGCACAGCGCTTTTAGATGTCATCGGCGGTGCGATTCATCACATTGGAAATGTTCATAAGTACGCAAGACCGGAGGATGTGCCGGAACACACCATGTTTATAATCACTACGGACGGAATGGAGAATGCCAGTCGTCGATACTACAGCGAAAAAGTGAAGCAGATGATTGAGCGGCAGAAAGAAAAATACGGTTGGGAGTTTTTGTTCCTCGGTGCCAATATTGACGCAGTAGAGACCGCAAGCCAGTTCGGAATCGGTGCAGATCGTGCAGTGAACTATCAGTGCGACAGTGAAGGAACTGCGTTGAATTATGAGGTGGTTAGCGAAGCAATCAGCTCTGTTCGGTGCAGTGCCTCGCTGAGTGCAGACTGGAAAAAGTGTATAGACGAGGACTACAAAAAGCGCGGAGGACGCGAACACAAGTAACTGTTTTTTGAGGACGGGGTGATGATTCACTCCGGTTTTTTCTTTGGCAGGAACTGCCGTTAAAGCATCCGGAACAGGCGCAAGACGTCCGGTAGACGTCTGCTTTGCGCGGACCGGAGTGGAACGGAGACGCAGCAGCCCGATGCCGCAGGCAGCGTTCTATGGGGATTGGGGGCGCACGAGGTCCGGTGGACCTCGGTTTGGCGCGGATCGGAACGGAGTGGAGACTTCCCCAACAAGCAGGGCTGTCGTGTCACGAAAGCCCTGCTTGCAGAAGAAAGAAAATACGAAAAATTAGACTAAAAAGCTTTCAAATGAACGGATTATATCTTTACGACTACCATGGAAGGTAGTATAATATATTCTGCCTTATTGTAACCAAATTGTACCTGATTGGACGGGGTAGACAGGCTTATGAAAATTTCATACAATAAGCTATTCAAACGCCTTATTGATAAGAATATGAAGAAAAAAGAATTATGTGAAAAGGCTGGCATTAGTTCGAGTACGATTGTCAAAATGGGACGACAAGAACCTGTATCTGTTGAACTGATTGGTAAAATCTGTCTTGCTCTTGGTTGCACCGCAAATGACGTTCTTGAGTTTCTCCCTGATGAGGATTCAGTGAAGGCCTGATTGTTGGACAAAAAAGAAATTATAATAGAGCAATAGGAGCAGACATACGTAACTTATCGGATGCACTGATTCATAACAACTGTGGCAATATTTCAAAAATAACGAAGCGAGTACGACAAATATTCAGAGGAGGCAATGTCAATGGTTGGCAACAAGGAGAAAATCGAAGAGCTTTTTGCTACTTGGCTTGCTCAGAATGCACCATCGGCTCATCTGTCTGAGTTGTACTTTTGCTATTCGGAAATAGAGGCTTATTGTCTCAAAATAAAAGTACTTCGTAAGCCTTTGTTTGAAACAATAGATTTGGATATCATTAAGAGAGTTCAAAAAACTGTTACTGAAAGCCGCATATTTCAGCTTTCGCATAAAAAACAGATGAGGAAGATTGTTACTGCAGCACAGTATTACAAAGCTTTTGTGAAATCGCTGGTCGCCCAAGAAACAAATACGACTGAATTGAGTATTTCTCAAACTATGGGAGATACTTCTTCCGATGGCAAACCTTGCGAAGTTACTCAAAGGAAAGAAATCGCCTTGAGCGAAAATAAAAAAGAAGATAATGTGCTGATAATTGATTTTTGCCATATCAATAGTTTTGCATATACAAAGCCAGTTTCATTTTCATACTTTGGGGATGAACAGACTGGTATCTCTAATTGGACGCAATTATATGTAAAAGTTCTCGTATGCTTGTCGGAAGACTATCCAGATGAATTCCTTCGAATGTACAACACAAATATCAGTGGAGGCCGGCGGATTGACTTCGGAAGTCCAAAAGCCTCGGATAAAATGAATGCACCTAAGAAGGTCAGCGACAATTTTTATGTCGAAACGAACCTAAGCGCAACAGATATCGTGATGAAAATTCGCCTACTGCTGGACAGATGCAATGTTGATTACGAGAATCTTGAAATCCGTTATATAAAAATTGAATCGATGCAATGTACAGAGCCTTCATTAGTAGAAAACGCATCGAAACGGGCGGCATCTGCGACGAAGAATACTATGTCTGCTATGGTAACGACCGACACGGGAAACTATAAAGCAATATTCCGCAATTGGCTGCTCCATGATCAGTATATGGCAGAACGTAGCGCGCAAAGCTATTCCTCTGCTATTACCAATTGCGAACAGTTGGCAAGCAGGCTTGGGTTGAAAGAAATCCGCCTTTATGGAGCGGATCGCGTAGAAGCGCAAAGAGTCGTAGATCAGCTGAGGCAGACAACCGAATATTGGGAAGTGAACGCAAGTCAACACAACAGATATAATGCTGCAATCACGAAATATCTGCTGTATCTCCAAAGCTCAGATCGGCAAGAAACTACTGCCTGTGTTGCTTCAAAAAATAAAGAACCAGAGCAACAGGGTACCGACTTTGACAGATTCTTTGAAGATGAGAAATACGATCTGCTTTATAAGGAGTTGAAGAAAAAAGGAATTACAACGCTGGAGGAACTAAACGAGGTCAATCTGTGGTCCTTTATGAATCTTCACCAGTTGTACTCTATTCAGCAGAGACTGGCAATCAGCACAGAATTAACTGCGAAACTGAGAAATACGGAAAAGGAAAATGACGAGCAGAATACCTCCGTATATGAGATTCATTATAACGGGGGAGTATATAAAGGCGCTTCGCCTTCGAAAGCGTTTGTGGCGTTCTTAACAGCGGTTTCCACCAGGTATCCCATGAAGTTCCGCACACTGCTGAATGTTTACAACCCAGAGTCTCAAAAGATTGTTGTAAGTCGATATGACTATGGCAATACAAAGCTGAGGCTTATGAATCCTGAAGCTTACATAGATTCCGATTTATCTTTGGAGCAGGTGCAGCAGGATATTGCATGGATTATAAAACGCTGCGATGTAGTACCACAAGATTATTCCGTGGAAGAAAAGACAAAAAGCGTCGAAATGCCCCAGAGGAAGCCTACGGATCGGCTAACAAAGGACTTGCAAAAAGTGGCTGAAACGCCAGCAACCTCCATTTCTCCTGTCCTTAGACAAGAAGCAGAGGATTATTTGATCCAGTGCGATTTGACAGGTGCTACTTATGAAGAGTTGCAGAACAAGCTACATTATACGATGGTGGGGACAAAAGAAATCGTTGAGCAGTCGCCCCACATTATTGAGATGAATCGAAAACTCTATCACGAGGAGGCTCTGGTAGATTTCGAAGAAGGAGCAGACACTTTGGAGGCAATCCTTGATAAGCTGCTCAAGAAGAACGATGGTGTTGCAACGGCAAAACATTTGTATGAGTATGCCTGTAGCGAAATGGCCATGTTCTTCAATGACAACGGCATTACAGGCCAACAATCTGTGTATGATCTGGCGCGGCACCTGTTTGAAAAGTTGAAATACCATGGAAAGCACTATGTTTTTAAATCCAATATGTATATCAGTCTTCCCGAGTATTCTGCCGATTCGGTCATCGATATCGTAAGCAAGTATGCTCGCGAAAAAGGCGCAACCGTCACCTATGATGAACTCGTGCGCTACTTGGCCGGGCTGGGATCGAACACCGGCAACTTGCGAGGATTGATGCGCATAGATAAAGAACCAGTGTTCCTCATCTATGCAGAAAATGAGTATCTGCTGGCAGAACTCATGCACATAGACACAGACTTTTTGGAGTCAATACACTGCGCCCTGCGTCGGCTGTTTGAGGATACTGACGGCCATATCATTCCTCGCAATATATCGGAGAGCTGGTACAATTTGCTGCCGACTTTGCCGGCTTGCCTTCCGTGGACACCGATGCTGTTGCAACAACTGATCCGATTCTATCCGGACGAGCTTGAAGCCAGAACTATCATCGCAATGGAATCGCAGAACAGCAATACGCTCCACGCGATGTTTGTAGAAAAAGATAGCTGGATACAGGATTTCCGGGATGTTGTCGCAGTTTATCTGCACAATGAGATGCCGAGTCGTTACGAGTTTGAAGCGGAAGAATTGCGCGGAATACTGGTAGACGCAGGCATGATCAGCGGCAACCAATTGATTTATAACATGCCCAACGCTCTTGGAGGCGATCCGCGCTTCCTTTGGGATAGCGATGGCAACCACGTTAAGGTGAGGATATAAGATATGGCAAATACATCGTTTACTCGGGATGAAGCAATACTGGCGCTGGATGTTTTGCATTTTGCTGACAAGCTTCGACTGAACAAGGAAAGCCATGAAATCGCCGAACTCAGTGAACTTTTGAATGAGCTTCCTATTATTCCGCTTTCTGCACGCCGCGAAAATTTTAGAAGCAAAGGCGGGGTAAATGGGCAGCTTAGCAAATTTAGGTCAAGTTATAACAAAGGTAAAAAGGACCCTGATGTCGGTACGATTTTCTATGAGGTTGCCGATGAGTTCGACGGAAGAAAAGACGAGCTGCATAAAATTGCGAGTGCAATAAGGAAAAATTGCGAATTTTTCAAAACAGCAACATTCGGGAGAGAGCTTGAGGGCGAAGATTTTCCGGAGGGAGCCTTGCTGTACCATTTGCATAGAGTGCTGGAGACAAGAGATGGTCGGAAAATCGTCCGCGCAGAAAACTGTGAAATCTGTCATTTAAACTTGTCGGAGATTTATAAGCCGACTCCCGGCAATTTCCTGCAATGCCATTTGACCGTTCCTATCACCGAACTGAATAGCAGCAAGCATTATGCAGCTGATGATTTTATCACAGTGTGCCCTAACTGTCATGCTGTGCTTCACAGGAATCGCCCCTGACTGACGAAGGATGATGCGGGGAAAATCCTGTTTTAAGCGAGAAAACTATGAGAGAAGAGTAATTTGTTATGTACGGATATGAGTGGACAGATGAATATGGAATATTTCGTCTGACAGTAAATGCAAAACTGCAAAAGGAAATCAGACCGGTGTTCAAGGAAGAGCTGGACTTCTTCAAGATGTATGAACACTGGGATTATCCAGACACGGATGCCCCCCTGCTTTGGGCAGAGGGTGTACGGCGCTATGTACTCAATGGTGAATGCGTTGCGGAAGCAAAAGGAGGCGGCTTTTATACCCGCCCTACCGTGGTCTGTAACACGGATAAACGTTTGCAGCTACAGCCGGTGGATATTAATCGACTGTATGAGGTTAACAAGAATTTGATGAAGAGCCTAGAGCAGAAGGCAATTTCTTTTATCCGTGAGCAACATGATAAATATAAATTGGAACGATACTCTTTCGTGTGCGCTTTTTCCGGTGGCAAGGACTCCATCGTTCTGTTGGATCTATGCGCCAAGGCATTGGCTCCAAATGAATTCTGTGTAATTTTTAGTGACACAGGCATGGAATTGTCCGACACCTATACAGCTGTGAAACGAGCAAAAGAACATTGGCCGGAACTTCATTTTTATACCGCAAAATGTCATTTGAAAGCTACCGAGAGCTGGGACGAATTTGGCCCTCCGGGAAGAAGAATGCGATGGTGTTGTGCCGTTCATAAATCTGTGCCGACTATCTTAAAATTGCGTGAAATAACTGGAAAATACAACGCAAAAGCAGTTGTATTTGATGGCGTTAGAGCAGAGGAAAGTGCTCGAAGGGCAAAATACGACGAAGTGAGTGAAGGCGCAAAAAACATTAGCCAAGTTAATGTTAGCGCAATTCATAAATGGAATACTGCTGAATTATATTGTTATATTCTGCATGAGGGAATTTTATTAAACGATGCATATCGACTGGGATTGTTTAGGGTTGGCTGTATGGTGTGCCCACTATCTTCGGATTGGTGGGATGGGATTGCTAATGATCATTATAGAACCGAGATGCAACCACTTCTTAGTAGAGTCGAGCGGTATGCAAGAAATACGAAAGTGGAAACAGAGGTTGTTAAGTATATTGAAGATGGCGGTTGGAAAGCCAGAATGGGAGGGCGAGGACTTCCTAATGGCGGTAACCGCATAAATGAACAAATTCAAAACAATACAATTGAATTCACTATTAGTGGCTCCACACAGAATTGGCTTGAATGTGCTCCGATTTTAGGAACGATCACAGAATTTGATGGGAGTACAGGAACACAAAAGATTTCGGGCACAAATTTTGTATTCAGGGTTTCAAAAAAAGCAGATGAACTATATGTAAGTTATAAGCCATTTTCTAAGATGGATCGATTTGTTATTAGTCATTTGCGTGGCATAGCAAATAAAGTTGCTTATTGCAAGGGATGTAAAGCATGCATGGTGCAGTGCCCGACTGGCGCATTTACGATACAACCCAATGGGAAAATCTTTGTACGTGAATCGTTGTGCACCCATTGCTCTAATTGCTTGACTTTTTCGGAAAAGAGTTGCATGCTCGCAAAGTCGTTAAGCACAACGGGAGGTAATTCTATGGATATGAAGGGCATGAATCCGTATCAGCATTTTGGCTTTAGACAGCCGTGGCTTGAACATTACATGAGCGATGGAACGGAGTGTTTTTCTCAAGGAGTTTTGGGAAATCGGCAATATGAAGCTTTAAAGGTTTGGCTTAGAGAAGCCAATCTTTTAGTTGTTAATAAAGATAAGGCGATGGAACAGACAGCACTATTTAAAAAGCTGGAACAGTTCGGGCCTTATAATCCTTTTACATGGGCAATCATATGGGCAAACCTTGCTTATAATTCCGTCATTTCTCATTGGTATTGTTTAAATACCGAGCCCGGCGAAACTTATGAAAAAGCAGATTTGGTGACGATGATTGGAGAAAATTATTCGAAGTCAACTCGTGAAAATGCAATTACTGCATTGGCAGAGACCCTTCGTCTATCTCCGATTGGGTCTGCATTAAATCAAGGCATTCCTATTGAGCTGAGTAAGAACACATATTCGTATTATCGTGATGGCTGGACAACTCCGGATGCTGTGGCACTGCTGTATAGCCTTTACCTCTATGCCGAGCATACCGGACGGTACGCCTTTACTTTGACCGAGCTTATCAAGGTGCATGATACTCCTGATGCTCCCGGTGTCAGCCCAGCGGACATTTACGGACTGGATAACAAAAAGCTCAGAGAATGCATACAGGGCCTTGCGCTGACCTTCCCGGAATACATCCGCGTTTCCTTCATCAATGACCTGGACAACATTGTTCTTGAAAATAAACATACCTCATTAGACATACTCGACTTGGCGGAGGTTTAAAGATCATGGCAATGAAGAAGTATAACGAATATTTACAAGTAAATCCCTCCTTTGAATCTGTTGTGGATATTGCCGCCGATAGTCGCAATAAGAATCTCTAGCGGGAGTATATTGTCGGCGATGACATGGAAAAGCTGATGGACTTTCTCTGCCAGACGCTTGGATATGAAACGCCGGATGCGCGCCGCAGCCTGTGGGTACATGGTTCTTACGGCACCGGTAAAAGCTATGCCGCCATCTTCGTCAAGCACCTGCTGGAGGAAAAGAAAGATACGATTGACACATTCCTTCAGAATAATCAGAGGCTTTCCAAGTATAGGAACCGCTTCCTGAATTGCCGTAAAAATGGCGACTATCTTGTCATCTGGAAAACCGGCTGCACGGGTATCCGTACTGGTGACCAGCTGCTAGTTGAAGCGGAGTTCGCAATTCGTGAAGCATTGGTTCAGAAATTTGGCGATAGAGCTGATTTTGGGGTGGCCTCGCTTCAGGATGGTGTGAAGGCACAGCTGCACAATAGGAATATCAACTGGGAACATGTACTGGATTCTACCATACTTGGTGAGGATTACGGCGATGTGGAAGAGCTGATTGCAGCTGTTGAGCGCGGCGATTTGAAGGCAACCAAGGCTGTCGCTGAGGTGATTCGCGCTAATCATTGGGGACTCATCAATAATGTAGAGACCTTCAAAAAATGGGTTGAGGAAATTATTGTAGCCAATCATCTCGAAAAAAGTGGTATTTTCTTTATCTGGGATGAATTTACTGATTATCTACGTCACAGCGATGACCAGGTGGTAATGCAGCAGATTTCGGAATTCTGCAAGGAGCAGCCGCTCTTTATGTGCTTCATCGTGCATAAGGATTCTAGCTGGGTAGATGTAATGGGCAACGCAACCTATCAACAGATCACCCATCGCTTCCACGAGGTAGAGTTCCACGTCTCAGCTGATGCTGCGTATGACCTGATTGCAGGTTCTATCAGCATCCGAAATGGAATGGATGAGTATTGGAAAGAGGCGCGCAAAGACCCAGTACATAACATCAAAAAGTTTTTACCGGATATTGCGGGCCTGGACGATAAAATCAGCGAAAAAATCAATGAGCTGTGCCCGATGCATCCAATGACGGTACGTCTGCTTTCCAGTGTCGCGGAAAACTTCGCCGCAGCGCAGCGCACCATGTTCCGTTTTATGAAGGACTCTTCCAACGAAACACAGGGCTTCCTCGGGTATATTACGAAATATGGCCCCCAGGATCAGGCGTGTTGGCTGACTCCGGATTGGCTTTGGGACTATTTCTTTACGCGTGAAAGTGACTTCCATGATAAGGAGACCAAAGCTCCGGAGTATATCCGACACTACGAAGAGAACCGCTATCTCGTTGAGAACGATGAAAATGCGCATCGAGTATTTAAAATTGCCATGCTCCTTATGGCGGTCATGTCGACCACAAAGGGACTGTACACCACAAGGAGAACAAGTAATGGCGTTGCCGCAACTGTGGAATGCCTCGAAAACTGCTTGAGCGGCGTTTTGAGTAAATCTCAGGTGGATGACTATCTTGCCACCTTTGAAGATACGAAGATTCTGCTCTGCGATGAACAGGCCAACGGTGTAAAGCGTCTGCAAATGCCGTTCAAAATGGCGGGCGGCGACGATTTTGCCATTCGTTATGAGCAAAACGATAAAAAATACACGCGTTATCAAATGTTTGCCAAGGACGGAAAACTGACTGTTCCGTTTGAAAAGGTGGCATGGGATGAGAATGATGCCACCTTCCGCAGAATGAAGATCGTTGTCTGCTGCGCAGAGAAGGCTTCTTTGGATAAACGTATCAAGGAAGTTACTGATGATTTGGATAAGTATCCCTATAAGCTTGGCCTTGTATATGTCACTGTGGTTGATGATGCACAGGCAATTTCTATTCAGCATGATTTGGAAACTCGCGCACAGCAATCAGGAGAAAACCGCCTGATTATTGTGCTTGTCCGCTCTCCATTCACGGACGATATGCGCAAGCAGTGGCTTACCTCCCTAACAAAAGCTGATATGGCTCGTGACAGCGGTCACACCGCTGATGCTGGTCGATATGATACAGAAACCGCTACCATCATTCAACGTTGGGTGGGCTCTGCTACCAGTGGCGGCAAAATGCTTGCTTGGTGCGGTGAGAAGCAGTGGAACAACCTCTTCGGCGTTGCCCAGCTCCGCAAGACGATTCAAACCGCTGTTTTGGAGGATATTTTCCCGTATGCCCCGGAAAGCGTTGTGATCACAAACACTGCGTATAAGAGCTGCAACGATAGTGCTCCCCTTGCCGGTATACAGCGTGAAACAAGGAATGCGCAGCTTTTCAGCGTTCTGGCTGGTATCAAGCAGTTGGGTATTATCGATGCAACGACAATTCAGGAGATTGAAGGAATAACCGGAAGCAGAGCAGCCAATACCGTAAGTACTCTGGCTAAATTTCTCCGAGAAAAGATGGAATCCGGACGAAAAGTCGTTCTGGGTGATGTATGGGCAGAATTGCAGCAGCCTCCTTTTGGCTTCTATAATACGATTGCATGCGGTGTCCTTCTTGGCTTTGTATTTAGCTGTTATAAGGACAGCGCATATAGCTGGACGGATAGTTCCCAAGGCACCTTTGTGCTGAATGAATCCAATTTGAAAACGCTCGTGCTCAATACCTGCAAGGGAAATATGACTACGGACTACCTGTCCGCCGGCTCTGTTACCTGGCAGAATTTCCGTAATTATATCAAGAAGATTTTTAAGTTAGATGATGGACAGACCGCTAATGAAACGGAGGGTATGCGTTCTGTTCGTGAGCGTATTACGCAGACTGGGGCACCCTTCTGGTGTTTGAAGTATCTGTCCGAAACAGAACTTGGCGGTATCGAAATGAAGGAAGCAGCTGGCAAGATTATTGACAACATGCAGGTATTCATTTCGCAGGAAGGTAATACCGATGAAGCGATGTCCAATGTCATTCAGCTTTTCAGCGGGCGAGGAAAACTTCGCGAGCGCATGACGAAGGCGTTCCAGGATAAAGCTGTCGTGTCTAAGGCTTTCAGTGCGTTTCTATTTGAAGCATCTTCAGAGCTTAAAGAAATCACAGACAAGCTTTCTGTACAGCCTGAAGGCCTGCGGGATAAGGTTTTCGGCGTGATGCAGAATGCTGTTTATACTTGGACTGAAGACCAGGTTAAGGAAAAACTTGTGGGTGTGGTATCGGAATACAGGTACTTGGACGTTTTGAATGCCACGATGCGCAATACATATAACAGTAATGAGGAAGCAATTCGAGATCTTAAAAACGCATTTAATCATATGCGTGTTGCAATCCTCGCTATCGAGCCACTGAACTTGCCTTGGTATGATGCGCTGGTTATTCTTCACCGTGTATCACAAAAAGGCATCACGCAGATGAGCTGTGAAGAACGGGAAAACGATATTGATGTCCTGCGCACATACGGGACTCAGGCATGGGAATGCATTCGAAATGTTAAACCAGTTCTTTCCACCATTTTGGAACAGATGCAAATTGAATGTACTCCGGAAGAACTTCAGACGATTTATGAAGGTCTCAAGGATGTTTCCTGCGACGCAACGGCAAATCAGTTTGAGAAGGATTTGAAGCAGCAAACAGGTCGCATTAGTCAAAGAAGAAATCGTTCAACGCTTCTGGAACGCTGGAAAACACTTAGCAGTACGGAAAACGTAAAGACCTGGAGCAATGCGCGAGGAATACCGCTTCTCTGGGTTGTTCCGAAAAATGCTTCTAAGGCCATTCGTACACTGATTGCAGTGCAAAACGATGAGCGTGCATTGGATCAGGATGTCCTTGCAGCAATCAACGTGTTGGATACGATGGATCCTACGATTCTGACAGATAATGCAACTGCAGAGCAGGCGTTTATGAATGCCATCGGTGCCAATTATCGGGATGTTTTTGAAGAACAAAGAAAGGAAATCATTACCGAACTCAAGCTCAAACTTGGCAGTGATGTAAGCGCATGGGATGTTTCTGACTTGATTACGGTTCAGTCGACACTGAAAAAATATCAGGCAGAAAAAGCAAAAAAGGAGAAGCTGCAGAGCACGCAAAATCATGTTAAAGGCATGAGCGAAGATGCGCTCAAGGATAAGGTATCAGCATTTCTAAATGCGCACCCTGAATTCTGCGATGATTTTAATGGTTAAGGAGGCTAAGTATGAAGCTGCAAGAAAGCATAAGCGCTCTTAAGGCAGAAAAAACGAATAAAGTCACTTCTCGATTTCCGTGTCGTGTACTCCTGCTCCACAGCCGAGAGGACTACTGTGATGCAGTTTCAAGCCTTAGATCTCTATGCGATAGAAGCGTATCATCGGATGAGCTGTTCTCCAGCGAGGATGTTATGCCTGCATATGACAAGCTCATTGAAGAGATAAAATCCAATGAATGGGTTTGGCTTCCAGGGGTCAGTGAATATCTGCGCTTGTTTTACAAAAGCGAGCAGCGCACGGAGCGGTTTGCAAAACTGTGGCATACGATAGTTGACGCTTCCAGCACGGGAAGGATTATTATACCATTGTGGAATTGTGATTCTCTTTGGTATGATACCTCTCTCGGATTAAGCACGGATGAGCGTCAGAAGGACTTTGTATACTCCATTTCGGACTATGAGGCAGTTTCTGAGCAAATGAATATAACGGTATTCTCTTCTGCTTTTGAGGAGTATATCAATCAGTTGAGTGGGAAATACACGCTGATTTTTGGCTTACGCGAATGGTATGACCGCATGTTGAGTGAAACACAGATCCCAACGGATTACTATCTTCTTACGAAACAGGCTAGATCTGTGTCGCAGGCTATGGGAGATATAACAATCCGTCCAATCAAAACCACTTATGAGTTTATTCGTGAAAACCTGCAGGACGGGTTTGAATTGAAGGAAGAAGTGTGCTCTGAGGAGATGCTCAGCGAACTTTTTGATGAGTCGCTAAAGAATAGTTCTATTCGGGATGCTATACTTCATCGGTTCAATATTGTCACGTTTGATGGAGTTGCTGTTATGGCCAAATGGTCTGATTTTTCTAAGGGCAAGCAGCAGTTGCTGAGACTGTGGTATCGATTAAACCCAGACAACAGTTACCTGTGCCATTGCTTTGAAAAATATGGATTAGGAGAGATTGAGGAACATATTCTGCTGGATATATTTGATGTGATGCAGTTTCATAACGAGTGGGTCGCAGAATACCAGCAGTTGATCAAGGTATTAAATCTCAAGAAAAATGAAACCTATTTTGAAAAATTGAGTATCATACCAACTTATGAAGAAAGATTGGCATTTCTCACCGGTGATACGCGCGAAGAACGTATCTATATTCTTCGCATGGTTGGACAATGGCTCAAGCAAGACGCTGCACAGGTGTGTGCTTCCAAGATGTTAAAATTACGATATCCTCTGTTGCAAGCTTATTTAGGCCTGATGCCCGACGAATTAGGCTCAGTCTACAACGAATACATTTCTGAGTACAAGGCGCATAAGCTTGCCAATACGCTGCCAGAATCAGATGAGCGTTTCTTCAGAGGGATTGAGCCAGATTCCCTCCCATTCCGCTATTCAGTAATCAATCAGAAGATTACTGATAGCACCGTAATGCTATGGATTGACGGATTAGGCTTTGAATATTTGTCATTGCTCTTAGACAAGCTTGCTCAGAGCGAAGATGGGACGGTTGTTTCCTGTACATTAACTCAGGCGTTATTGCCTACGGAAACAGAGTTTAATGAACAATGGAAGCAAATGAGTGTGCCATATGAAAAGCTCAATAAACTAGATAAGCTGGCACATAAGGGAGTAGTGGACGAACCGGATTATTACACATGCATCGAGGAACAGATTGCCTTTTTCAACAGGGTGTCGGATAAAGCCAATGAGCTGCTAAAAAATTATCAGCGTGTAATTATTACGGGTGATCACGGAGCCAGCCGATTGGCTGCCAGGTTCTTCCATACGCGAAAGGGATTGCCTGTTTTTAAAGATGCGACACCTCTTAGTCACGGTAGGTATTGCAGCATTAAAACGAAGCCGGTTGGCGTTTATGAAGACTTGAAAGAGACAACAGATTCATCTGGGCAGCATTATCTGGTATTTACTTCATATAATCATTTTTCTCTCAGTGGATTTGCTGCTGGAAAAGACGATGATAATGTGATTTATGGTGAAGTGCATGGAGGTGCTTCTCCCGAAGAGATGATTGTTCCTGTAGTGGTTTTCGACAGCAAAGTCAGTTTGCCATTAAACGTGAAATGGTCCTATGATAAATCGGAAGCAAAATTAAAAAGAAAAGTTGCGAAAGCTGCGATAGAATTCAGTAAAGAAATTAAAACGCTTGAGGTAAAGGCAGGTACAGTTGAGGCAGAGGTTTGCGACACTGGAGACGGGAAAACATGGACTCTCTCCTTTGAAAAAATCACGCCTGGAGCCTACAACCTTATCATAGTAGCTGATGGGAAGATAGTGAACATTGATAAGCCTCTCACAGTAATACCTGCGTTAGGCGGTGGAGGAGATTTTTAATGGCGAAAAAAAAGACATGCTGTGAGTGTGGAAAGCCGTTGACAAAAGATGAGGTCGCACTCACAAGAAAACTTACGGATGTTGATACAGACGAATTCTACTGCCTTACTTGCTTTGCAGAATATCTCGGCTGTGAAACAGAAGACCTAAAAGTGAAAATCAGTGAATTCAAAGAACAAGGATGCACGCTGTTCCTCTAAGGAGTTTTGAAATGTTAGAGAATAAAATTCGTGAAGTCTTTGCGGACATGGTTGTTCTCAAAGACCCTCAAAGAAGTGAATATTTCTCCAAACTCAGCATTCCTTCGTATATGCGAGACTGGCTTGTTATGAGATTCTCTGACGAAGACGGGACGATTGATTATGATTCGGTTAAGCGATATATCAACAAATACATTCCGTCCAGAGAAGATTACGAGCAATTCAAGTTCAGAATGGTGAATGGAGAAAATGTTCAATTTCTGGCGCGAGTACGCGTTACAGTTGATATAAAGACGGGAAAAACACAATTTGAATTGCCTGACTTTGGCGGCAATCGCAGCGGAGCCGGAGGCATCGTGAATAATGATGTCGTCGAAAAATGGCAGGACACATTACTCAGGGAAAGCGAAAACTGGGGAATCATTACGTTGTCCTGGCAGATGGAGGTTTCTAGGTCGAAACCTAAGGGCTTTATTGTGATGGTTGACTACAAGCCGTTCTGTCCTTATGCTATTGATCTGGACGATTTTAAAGAGTACAGAGCCGAGTTCAATATTCATGAATGGATCGATGTAATCCTGACAGCCATTGATTATAATCCTGCCGGTTATGTGGATGAGAACGGTGAAGAGAGTGAAAAGAAGAAACTGTTTTTCCTGCGCCGCTTGTTGCCGTTTGTCGAAAAGCGCGTGAATTTGATCGAACTGGCTCCCAAAGGAACAGGTAAAAGTTATGTGTTCGAGAAAATAAGCAAACGAGGATGGCTAATCAGTGGTGGCACAGTATCACGCGCCTCACTAATCTATGATAACGCAAAGAAAACAGGGGGCTTACTGACACGTTTTGATTATGTGGGCTTTGATGAAGTGCAATCTATAACCTTCGAGCAGCCAGGGCAGATCCAGCAAGCCTTAAAACATTACATGGAATTCGGCGAAATAAAAGGCTTCGATGCTCAGACACCAGCAGATGCTGGCGTAATTGTTCTCGGCAATATTGACGCAAGCCGATTTGACATCAATTGTAACATGGTTGAGCATATCAGCAGTGTCTTTGGCGAGTCTGCTACGCTCGATAGGTTCCATGGCTTTATACCCGGATGGGAAATACCAAGAATGAATTCCTCCATGATTGCCAATGGATGGGCAATTAACACAGAGTATTTTGCGGAAGTAATGCATGCACTTAGAGAGGATTTAACTCAAAGTTCTCTTGTAGATGAATGCCTTGATGTGCCCAAAGGAGCCGATCAGCGAGATCTGACTGCAATCAAGCGTCTTTGCACAGCATTCGTAAAGCTTCTTTATCCTCATGCAAAGTCAAAAGAAGACATCGATCCGCAAGAGTTCATTGAGTATTGTCTTGAACCCGCAAAGGAAATGCGAGCAGTTATCAAGAAGCAGCTTTGTATCATTGATCCGAAAGAGTTCAATGTTCCCGGGAAAAACGCTATACCCGATATTCAGTACAACTATTGAGGTACTACCATGAAGCATTTTATCTACGCAGACAACGCAGCAACGACAAAGCTGGATATTGATGCTTTTGAGGCAATGAAGCCATTCCTGTTGGAGGATTATGGCAATGTTTCGCAGCCTTATACTCTTGCGCGTAAGCCGAAAAGAGCTCTTGCAGAAGCAAGAGCGGTGATTGCAGACTGTATTGGTGCCCTGCCGGAGGAGATTTTTTTTACCTCCGGTGGTACAGAAAGCGATAACTGGGCTATAAAAGGCGTTGTAGAGCCAGGGGAAAAGCATCTGACAATTACATCTCAAATTGAGCATCATGCGGTACTCAATACTTGTGGTACACTGGAACGCTTTGGCTATCCCGTTATTTATCTGCCTGTTAATGCATGCGGTACAGTAACTCCTGAAGTGCTTGAAAGGACCATTACACAACAAACGAGATTGGTCTCTGTGATGATCGTAAATAACGAAGTCGGTACAGTTGAGCCGATTAAAGAACTGGCTGACGTTGCTCATGCGCATGCAGCACTGTTTCATACAGATGCAGTTCAGGCAGTTGGTCATATTCCGATTGATGTAAATAAGCTAGGTGTTGATATGCTGTCAGCCTCAGCTCATAAGTTTAATGGACCTAAGGGAATTGGTTTCCTGTATGTCCGTAAGGGCACAAGCATTTCTCCTTATGTTGATGGTGGTGCGCAGGAACTCGGAATGCGTGGTGGTACGGAAAATGTTGCGAGTATCGTTGGTATGGCAACGGCACTTAAGAAGAACTGCGATGAGATGCAACAAACTACAAATAGACTATATATCTTGGAGCGTAATTTCATTGATACGCTTTGCGCGACAGGTGTTGATTTTATAAGGAATGGTGCAGAAAACCGTGCTCCGGGAAACATCAACATCTCTATTCGTGGCGCAAGCGGAGAAATGTTGCTTCATCGACTGGATTTGAAAGGAATATCTATTTCGACCGGTTCGGCATGCGACTCAGTAAAAACACAGGTTTCACATGTCATAAAGGCAATAGGTGTTCCGCAAGAATATGCGGAAGGCACCATTCGCGTTAGCTTTGGGCGAGATAACAATGTGGAAGATGCATCTGAGGTCGCGAAGGCAATCATCAGCGTGATTTCCTTAAAGTAAAGAGAATGTTAACTACTATAATCAAATCCATGAGGTAGAAGGACGGAATACGAATGGAATGGGCCGACGGAAAGAATCGTTGCGATTGGGTGAATCTGTAGAATGAACGTATATACGTTATTGCGCACATAGGCATACACATAGCTGCGAATTCTGTGGAAATGGAGGATGCAGTGGGAAGTGCAACATAGATTGACTTCACTTGCAATGTGGAGTGACACGACAAGAATTATTTACATGGATACGTCAGCAGTACGGAACAGAGCCGGAATACCCCTGGCATGACTGGAATGCTGTGCTGCGGCATAACGACAATAACAAATGGTATGGTGTGGTTCTGGAAGTATCTGCTGATAAGTTGGGATTGCCGGAGGCAGGCATCATTGATGTCCTTAATGTGAAAAGCGATCCGCTGCTGATCGGCTCTCTTCGCGGGCAGGAAGGCTATTTTCCGACCTATCACATGAACAAGGGAAAATGGATCAGTATTCAGCTTGGCAAACCGGAGCTGGATGATGCCATCAAAGATCTGCTTTCTTTGAGCTATGAGCTGACAGCACCGAAAAAGCGCAACTCAAAGTCATCAGCAAAAATCCGGGAGATTCCGTAAATGGCAAAGAAAAAGAAACTGACGAAGGCTGAGCGAAAGGAAACACGCCTCCGAAAAGGTAAGCAGTGGCTGCTCACCTATACCGGCTCACCGAAAAGGATGAACAAGCATTACCGGGAACAATTTCATGTGGATGCTGTGACTGCCGCGAAAGATTTGCAGGAGCTTGAAGTTAATTATACACAGGAGCAGCTCGACCAGATGAAACAGGCTGAAGAACAGCGACTCCGGCAGCGGAGAATGGAGCGGGAAGCGAAAGAACGGGAACGGCTGGCAGAACTGTATGAGGACTGCGATGATCGTTTTGCTTTTATCGCTGGATATACAGATGGCGGTGCACCATTCGGTGTGATGTGGGAAGAAGTCGGCATTGATCCGGAACTGCCATTCGAGGAAAAAGTGAAGCTCTATCACATGCAGATGTTAGGTTGATAATTATGCAAGCAACGCCTGCACAATTTGCAACAAAAAGAGGAGCCAATACAGGCTCCTCGAAGGTACGTTATTTCAAAAAATTGCTCTTATGTTCCGGTGCGTGCAGATTATAGCCAAGTGTTGCCAGGTGCGCGACCTTCAGCGCAATCAGGTTGATGTCGGTGGACATCGCACTGGCAATCTGCTCGGCGGTGTATCCATATTCATAGATGTAGCGAAGGACTTCATCGCTGTCATTTTTTCGGTGGCTTTGGAGGCTCATCGTCGTCTTCAAAAGGCTTCTTCCCTCGGGCTTCCCGGTCTGCGTTGACTTCCTCCATCAGTTCCTTCGCGTAGTGCTTCGAGGCCGCTGGGATCGCGGCCTTTACTCGCTTTTTCGTGTTGGCGTTGGCCTTGATGTGGGTCCCGTCTATGAAAACCGCCTTGGAGGACAGATATCCCGCTTCCGCCACCTCTTCCAGTATCCACGCAAAGACCTGGTCCACGGTTTCTGCGGTAAACCGATGACGGAAATTATAACTCACCGTGGAGAAATGCGGTGTTTCCTCTTGCAGCGTATATCCCAGAAACCAGCGGTAGCAGATATTTGCGCTGATCTCATCCGCTGTCCTCCGCAGAGATGGCAGGCCGTACAGATGCTGGATCAGCACCATCTTGAACAGCACAACAGGGTCCACACTGGGCCGCCCGTTATCTTCGCTATACAATGGTTCCACCATTTCATAGAGCCGGTTAAAATCTACTGCTTCATCTATTTTTCGCAACAGATGGTCTCTCGGCACCAGACTTTCTGTATCTACAATCTCTACGATTCCGCGATCCAGTTTTCCGCGTTCCAGCATCTTTCATCACCCATATTTATTATACCATCTAAATACGAAAAAGCCCAGCCGTTGCTGGACTTTTTCGACAGACTGACAGCTGACGTGAAAATCACGTCAGCTGTTTAATTCAGCGCTTTATCTTATCTGTAAGCTTGCGCACGGCGTCGGTGAAAGCACGCAGATCGCGGTTCGAGCGTCCCTCGCAGCCGCGCACGGCCTGCATGAGCGCATCGGCAGCGTTCAGAAGCTCGGTGAACAGCGGATTGACCCTGCGCTCGGCAGAGGGAGCTTTCGGCGTTTTAACAATGGGCCTGCCCTGCGTCACGACTGTGAAGCGGCCGGCTGCAATGTCAAACTCGGTGCCGCTGTATGGTGCAAATGCGCGGTAGCCGAGCTCGTTATTCAGGCAGGCGGTGAAGCTGTCGGCACTTTCGGGGTCGCCGTGATTGACGAAAACAAGCTCCGGCTTTTCGGAGAAGCCCTCGAGCCATGCGATCAGTCCTTGCTTGTCGGCGTGGCCGCTGACACCCGGAAGCGAAGCGATCTCGGACTCGACCTCGATCTCCTCGTTGAAGAGCTTTACTTCCTTTGCACCGTCGTGCAGTGCGCGGCCGAGCGTTCCGACCGCCTGGTAGCCGACGAACAGGACAAGACACTCCGGACGCCACAGATTGTGCTTGAGGTGGTGGCGTATGCGGCCGGCATCGCACATGCCGGATGCAGAGATTATGACCTTCGGAGTTTTATCCTCGTTTATGGCCTTGGATTCCTCCTGACTTACCGACAGACGGAGTCCGGGGAAGCACAGCGGATTTTCGCCCGAGCGGATAACGGCCTGCATTTCCTCGTCAATATAGCTCGAGTCGCACTGCAAAAACACGCTCGTTGCCTCGATGGCAAGGGGACTGTCAACGTAAACGGGAAAGTCGGAATGCCCCGTTACAAGGCCGCGATTTTTGATCTCGCGGATAAAATACAGCATTTCCTGCGTTCTGCCGACAGCAAACGAGGGGATCACGACATTGCCGCCGCGGTCGAGCGTGCGCTGGATGCATGCGGAAAGCTCGGCAATGTAATCGGGGCGCTCATCGGCGTGGTTGCGGTCACCGTAGGTGGACTCGATCACGAGGTAATCGGTTTTGTCGATGTGCTTCGGGTCGCAGAGTATCGGCTGGTCGAGGTTGCCTATATCGCCGGAGAAGACGATCTTCTTTTCGCAGTCGCCCTCTTTGAGCCAGATCTCGATAGCTGCCGAACCGAGCAGATGCCCGACATCGGTGAAACGGATCGTGACCGATTCGTTGACCTGCACCTGGCTGCCGTATTCGCATGGGTGCAGCAGCTTCATAAGCCCTGCAACATCATCAAGATCGTAAAGCGGCTCGACGGCGGCTTCACCGCGGCGCATCGCCTTGCGCGATTTCCATTCGGCGTCGGCCATCTGTATGTGCGCGCAGTCGCGCAGCATTATGTCCAGCAGCGAGCATGTAGCGCCCGTGGCGTACACGGCGCCGCGGAAGCCGTTTTTATAAAGCAGCGGCAGCAGACCGGAGTGGTCAACGTGCGCGTGCGTCACCAGTGCAAAGTCAAGCACCGATGCCGCGACCGGCAGCTCCTGATTTTCAAAAAGGTCCTTGCCCTGCTCCATACCGCAGTCGATAACACCTTTTTTGTCGCCGACTTCGAGAAGAGTGCAGCTGCCGGTGACCTCATGGGCAGCGCCTAAAAATGTTACCTTCATGCTTCTGACCTCACAGCTCCGGAGTCCAGCCGTCGGCAAAGCCTGCGTCGGCCTTGGGCTTTGTAAGCTCAACATAGTAGCCTGCGTAGGTCAGATCCATGTACGGCAGCACGAAGAACTGCACCAGAACGCCGAAGCCGATAACGCCGATGATCTGTGCAATGATCGACGGTCCGATTGCGCCGGCAAGCCATTCGCTGACTGAGTCGGCAATGCCGATAAGCAGCGACCAGCCGATGAAGCTAAGATCCATCCAGAACAGCTCACCCTTGTGGCCGACCATAAGGCGCTTGCTTTCGCTTATGCACTGCAAAGCGCTCATCTCCGGGTGCTCAAGCAGCAGATACAGTGCCATGCGATAGCGGTACACGGCGATTATACCGGGGATAATGAACAGCAGTGACCAGAGGAAAACGAATATACCCTCGAGGATGTACAGCCAGGTGACACGGAAGAACATGCCGAACGCATCGAAAAGGTTCCAGTAGCTTGTTTGCATTCCACGCACCGTGCGCAGGCAGTAGATCGTGAAGCCGGCGCCGATCACAAGCGACACTATGCCTACGGCGAGATTAAGAAGAGCTGCGCCCGGAGTCGGAAGGGCCTGCTCGATCGCATAGGCAAACTGATCCGGATCAAAGCTGTCGTATGCGCCTGTGCCAAAGCCGACGTCATAGCCGATACCAAACTGCTCATAAACCGACTGAAGCTCAAACGACGAGCCGCCGACAAGCTTATACGATAGGAAGCCGAGCACCGAGATGATGAGAAGATATATGATCGCGGTAACAACGGGCTTGGGTTGGGCGGTGCGAATGAGGTTTTTCGACTGCGCCTTCAATTGCTTTCTGTCCATATGTCAGACCTCCTGATAGTTATGCTGCAATTATATCATCATATGCCGCAAAATAACATAGCAGTGGCAAAAAAATATTAAACTATGATAGTTTTTCGGGTTCAAAGCAGCTTCCGTTGAAGTACCACAGCTCATCAAAGCCGCAGCTGCGAGCTATCTGCTCGCACAGGTCAAAGGCGCAGCATATGCTGCTTGCCGAGTGCGAATCCGAGCTTATCACGATGCGTCCGCCTATATCGTGAAGGTGGCGCAGAAGCTCCGGCGAGGGATAGGGTGTCGTTCTGTAGCCACGGCTTATAGCGCCCGTGTTCATCTCGAATATTTTCCCGGCGGCATTGAGCGTCTCCATCGCGGCAAAGGCTGCGTCGCGGTACCATGAGCTTTGCGTGTCGTACAGTGCGCCCTGCTCGTTGTACTTCGTCAAAAGGTCGAAGTGCCCGACGATGTCCACCTCGGGTATCTGCGCCATAGATGCGTAGTTTGCAAAAAACACATCAGCGGCCTTCTCGGCCCCGCCGAAGTGCTCGATGAGCGCAATTGCCCGCTCGCGCGTGGAGTCAACATAGAAGCCGTCGAGCACATGTCCCGAGCCGATGATATATTCGTAGCCGTCGAAATTTTTCTCGGCCGCGGCATCGTATTCAAGGCCGGTGTACAGCGTGATCTTTCCGGCATATTTTTCTTTCAGGCGCTGCATTTCCGCCTTGAAGCCGGCCTCTTTCTCCTTCGGAGTGCACCAGTCTTCGCCGTCCATCGGAGCGTGCGCGCTTATGCCCAGCGAGCTTAGCCCGTGCTCCATTGCCGCGCAGACCATCTCCTCGGGCGTGCTCGCCCCGTCGTCAAACGTCGTGTGGCAATGCAGATTTTGTTTTACCATAGCTTTTCTCCTGTGTGTCGATTTATCAGGCCTATGTTAGCATAATGCTGCGCAACAGGCAAGAAAAAGTCCGCCGCGATCGCTCGCAGCGGACGGATCATTGAATGGCGGATAATATAGAACAAAACTCCGTCCTCAAACGAGAACGGAGTCTTGGCTTTGGTGGACCCGAAGGGATTCGAACCCTCGACCTCTCGGATGCGAACCGAACGCGCTCCCAGCTGCGCTACGGGCCCATACCTTGCTCGGCTTTAGTATTATAACACACTTTTCGAAAAAGTAAAGAAAATATTTGTTGATTATATTGCTGATCTGAGTTATAATAGTTTCGCGGCTTTTGACAAGGCTGCACTAGTTGGGGAGCCAGCGGTGCCCTGTAACCTGCAATCCGCTACAGCAGGAATGAATTCCCAACATAGGATCTGTCATGTGTCGTCTGACACCGGTAAGCAGCGTTGACGAGCCGGTCTCGCGCAACGGAAACCCGTGAACCATGTCAGGCGGGGAACCGAGCAGCATTAAGCGGTGCTTTTCGTGTGCCGTGAGGGTGCCGGTTCTGAGCCGGCTGCCGGCGTAACGGGCATATGTCAGTTTTCGAAGTTGGGTGTGCAGTCTTGTCAAAGGCCGCATTTTATTTATTAGGGATCATTATTTATGTATCAGGCTTTATATCGTAAGTGGCGGCCTAAGACCTTTGACGAGGTCGTCGGGCAAAAGCACATAACGGAAACGCTTAAAAATCAGATATCGACAGGCCGCACCTCGCACGCGTATCTGTTCATCGGAACGCGCGGCACGGGCAAGACCACCTGCGCGAAGATACTTGCCAAGGCGCTCAACTGCGAGCACCCCGTGGACGGCAATCCCTGCGGCAAGTGCCCCGCCTGCCTCGGCATCGAGGACGGCAGCATCATGGACGTCGTCGAGATCGACGCTGCGTCCAATAACGGCGTGGACAATGTCCGCCAGCTGCGCGAGGAGGCCGTGTTTTCTCCGGTATCGGTCAAAAAGCGTGTGTATATCATCGACGAGGTGCACATGCTGTCAACGGCGGCGTTCAACGCGCTGCTGAAAATTCTTGAAGAGCCGCCGGAGCACCTTGTGTTCATCCTCGCAACGACGGAGCTTAACAAAGTTCCGGCGACGATACTTTCGCGCTGCCAGCGGCACAGCTTCAAGCGCCTTGACGCGCAGCTTATCGCCGACCATCTCGAGCATGTTGCGCAGTGCGAAAATCTCAGGCTCGAGCGCAGCGCCGCCGAGCTTATCGCAGGTCTTGCCGAGGGCGGCATGCGTGACGCGCTGTCGCTGCTTGACCAGTGCTCGGGCGAGAGCGATATCGACACCGACGCCGTGTACTCGGCGATGGGGCTTACGGGAAACCGCCGCACGGCTCAGCTGCTTGACTACGCGGTGAAGAAAAATACCGACGAGGCGCTCAAGCTCTTTGACAGCCTCTGGCGCGACGGAAAGGATCCGGCGACGCTGCTGTATGAGCTGAACACGCTCCTGCGCGACTGCCTCATGCTGGCGGTTGCACCGAAAGCAGGCGCAGATCTTATATCGGGCCGCTTCAGCCGTGATATTTTGGGTGTTTTCTGCAAAAAGCTCACGAAAGCCGAGCTTATTAACCGGATAAACATTGTTTCGGACTCTCTTTTGAAGATACGCGATTCTAAAAGCGCAAAGCTCACTGCGGAGTTGTGCATAATATCACTGTGCGAGCCGCGCCTGACCGAGGGCGTTGACGAGCTTCGCGCGCGCATATCGCGCATCGAGGAGGACCTGAAGCACGCGCCGGTGAGAACAGCCGTGCCGGCAGCCGAGGATGACGATGATGAGGAAGAGTTTCATTCGACTCTTGACGAGCCGCCGTTTGACCTCGATGAGCCGCCTGCGCCGCAGCCGCGATACGAAGATGATCCGGCAGACGAGCTTGACCCGGCCGACTTTGCCGAGTATCAGCCCGAGGATGACCTTTTGGATAAAAAGTCGCCTGTTGATCTGAATCCCGATGCTCCGGCAAGTGCGGCAAATGCGCCGCAGAATAACGAGGCACTGTGGGCGGCGATAGTCGAAAATGCCGAGGAGTCGCTTCCGCGCGGAGTGATCCCGATACTGACCAACCCCGTGCAGACTCGCTGCACCGTGAGCTACGATACGCTCTCGCTCGAGGTGGTGCCCGGATTTTTCTACAACGCAGTGAATAATCAGGCGGTTCTCATGCGCCTGCGCGAGGCGGCAAACGCTGTCACGGGGCGCAGCCTTAAAATAACGATCTCGGAGCTTCTCGAGGATAACGATAAGCCAAAAAGGGACATCGAGGAGCTTCGGAAGTTCAAAGAAACACGTTTCGTATAATATTTTAGGAGGAATTTTAATATGGCAAAAGGCGGATTCCGCGGCGGTATGGGCGGCGGCAATATGATGAAGCAGGCTCAGAAAATGCAGGAAGAGTTCATGAAGATGCAGCAGGAGCTTGAGAGCAAGGAGTTCACGTCCACGGTCGGCGGCGGCGCAGTCAAGGCGACCATGATCGGCACACGCGCGCTCAAGAGCATCGAGATCGATCCCTCGGCCGTCGATCCCGACGATGTCGAGATGCTTCAGGATATGATCGTTGCCGCGGTCAACGAAGCGATCACGCAGAGCGAGAACGCGACCAACGAGGCAATGAGCAAGCTCACCCCCATGGGCTTTCCGTTCTGAAAAATGAAAACCTCGCGCCATCAAATTTGAAGGCGCGAGATTTTTTTGCGCAGATGCGAAGAAACGCATAAGAAAAAGGCTCGAAAGCATCAGCTTCGAGCCTTTTTGGTCCGAGTGGAGGGACTTGAACCCCCGGCATCCTGCTCCCAAACTTATCGGGAATACTTTTTCCGCTCGTTTATAGCGGTTTTCGGCGCTTTTTAACTTGTTTCACTTACTCTTTGACGCTCTTATCTCCGCTGTTTCCGAGTGTTCCAGCGCCGTATGTGGTAATCTATGTGGTCAAAAACGCTTCCCGCCCGGTTTCCGGTGAAGATTCACCGATGCCGGACGGGAAGCGTTTTGCGTTGCTGTGTGGTCTGTATTGTAACTCTGGACAGGCAGTTATGCAAGAGGTTTCTGCGGGGGTGACGGCTCAGAAGCTGCGGCGCTATAGACAAAGAATAGCATCACGCATTTACCTTCTGGAGATAGAACTCACTCTCCGCAACTCGCGTCACAAAATCATACTCCAGCCGCGTTGCCTTTGAGAGCGAAATATTGTAGCGCTTAAACACCGAGCGAAAATATGCAAAGAACTCCCTGTCTTCCGCTGTCATCGGGGCAACCCAGCCGTTCTCGGCACCATGAGATTCAATTTCCTCTAACGCTGCCATACGCTCTTTATCCATGTCAGTTGCTCCTTTCGGTGAACTTTCGCCTGCCCTCAGCGGGAATCGTTTTGGATTACCTGCATTGTAACTCTAAGAGCAGGGGTGTGCAAGTGGTTTTCTGGGAGGATAGCAACGCGAAATGTGTGATGTCACAGACAAGGAACACCAGTAACAGCCATTGCATTCCCGTAATTCGGGCGATATTTTAAGGGAATGCGCACCGAAATAAGGGAAAGCATCTGCGCCCTGCGAGGAAAACGCTGTTGACTTTCATCATAATTTTATCGTGAATATTTTTCGATTGGCACTCAAAGCGAGGACTACCTGCAGATCGGGCCAGACATAATCTTCCCTGCTTGATGCGTAGCACGCTCTCTCTGCTCTGTCTCAAGTGCGCCAAAAAGACTCTGCCAAAGATTCGGATTCAGTTCATGCTCTGCATAGTCTTCAAAGTGCCGCCTAATCTCATCGGCAGCCAGTACGAGAAACTTATCATCCAGAAGCTGAATGTGACGCTTGATATAATCAGCGACTACCATGGGCATGCAAGTATTCCTGCCCATCGCATACCGCATTGCTGACAGCAGGATTAAGCGAAAGTCAGAGTCGCAGACCGGAGCGAGCAGATCTTGAGGGAACAGCAGAAACTCCTTGCTATTATTCATGCATACGCACAGCGGTCGTTGCTCCTCCGTTACCAGATTCAATAGGCTGTTGGCTTGATCCTTCAGTTCATCGATAGTGATTGATTCGTAGTTCTGAAACGGGCTTGCTTCATAATTCATCATTTGACCTCCAATCAGTTTGTCCTCGCGATGAGGTGTTGGCATTGTAGCTCTGACTGCTCGGAGGTTCAACTGTTTCTTTGGAGGCCCGAAAAGAAATTTAATAGAGCCGGAATTCGTGCGGATTTATCATTTTCTTGCTTTTCCTGCCCAAATGTGCTATCATTATAAACAACGCTGTCAAGTGTTGGAATAGGCCTTGGCAGTATGGCTGCAATAGACCGAATGCTCTGCCAAGCGGCAGAGCATTTTTTGTATATCGGTACGGAGGAGATATTTTATGTCTGTGAGTTATAAAAAACTCTGGAAGCTGCTCATCGATAAGGACATGAAGAAAAAAGACCTGTGTGAAAAGGCGGGTATCAGCCCAGCTTCCGTCACCAAGATGGGACGGAATGGACATGTTACCACGGAGATACTCGTGAAGATTTGTGCGGCACTGGATTGTGGTATTGAGGATATTGTGGAGATTGTACCTGACTAAGGACTGACATATTTTCGGGTGTATTAAGTTGCTTTGTTGCAGGAGGGCTAAATGGTTGACAATGTTTTTATCCAATGTGACTATTGTAAGGCTAAAATCCGCATGCGTTTTCAAATGGGGTACTTTGATATTCCCTTTGATTTTCCCTGCCCAGAATGCGGAGTACATATTCACGGATTGAGAAGAATTACAGAAGAGCATTCGCTGAAACTCAATAACGCTGCTGTTGTTGAATTTGACTTAAATGAGCCTCATTATTATGCGGACTTCTCTGTAGAGCTTCCCCATGCCAAGACAACCAAATTCGAATCCATCGAGAAAATAGTCACCAAAGGATTCAGTCCATTTTTAATGTCTTCGAACCTTTATAAAGAAGATGACTATATACATTTAATTGCGGATATGCAAAGATTTCTCTCGTTTAGAGACTTTTTTCAGTTGAAATTAGCTCCTCTTTATGATTTGTTCTTCAACGGGCGAATTAGTTTGACACCGGAGCATTTTTTGAAAATTTCGCCAAGATTTGAAGTCAAGAATGAGCTTGATGCTATGATGGCTTTGCATCAGTCTACCATTTTAGGAATGAGTGCTATCTTGCACGATAATGCACTCAGTGAATTTGCGGAGATTACCAAAAAAATCACAGAACGCAAAACGCTTTTAAAAGTAAATCGCTTCATTGTTGCGCTGGGGGGACATGAATATTTCAGCTTTGCCTCAAAGCGCTTAATTAGTATTTATTTGCGCTGGATGAAAGATTTTGAAAAATACATTCCCGCTACGATGCTTTCGCTTGGTGGTGTTGCAGATAAACTTAATAGAGATTCCTTTGGAATTGCAACGACCAGTTTTGAGGACATGAAGGCTTTCTATGCTGATAGTTATGAATTGATACTTGATTTTGTAGATGTTGCAATTGGCCTAAATAATATTGCTGTTCGAGGTGACTACAATTTGTTCCCTACAGATAGTGTAAAAGGCAGGAAGAAAAAGCAAGTTGGGACCTTTGAAGAGTATCGAGAACTTATAAAATCGGCAAAACTTGATTTTCTGATGGATAATGAACCGTTTAGTAAAGCGATTATTCTAAATCGAAATGTGCGCAATGCAATTGCACATTTTAACTATGACTTCGATTCAGACAGTCAAAGAATTATATTTAGTGATAAGCACAAAGGCAGAGAAAACGCAGTCGAGTTATATTTGATTGATCTTGCAATTCTTTGTTACGAAAACATATCTGTTCTCACTTATTTGAACGAGCTATTGTATACGTTACGAAAAATTGAATATGTAAGTGAAGGCATGTGTATTCATATAAAACGCTCCTAACTCAAAAGGCTGATTTGCCGTTAAAGAGCATTTAGAGAAGTATTTTGGTTTATCTCTTTGATTTCTGTTGAAAATGAAATATTGTTGCTGAAATGCTGACAGCCTTGTGGTATACTACAAATTATAGACCAACGATCCGGCGTCTGCCGGTGCTAACATGAGCTACGGCTCGGTCTATGAAAAATAAGCGAGCTGACCGCATGACGGTCAAAGGAGGGCTTTATTATGCAAAAGACTATCTGCGAATTATTCGCAGGTGTCGGCGGATTCCGATTGGGATTCGACCGACTTGAATCAGGCTGGAAGACCACATGGTTCTCACAGTGGGAACCCGGTGCAAGGACACAATGGGCACACAACTGCTATGTGCAGCACTTTGGAGACAGTCCAGACCTGAATAATGAATTTCATACTGGAGAAGACATCAGCACGATGGACAAGCAGGCCATTCCCGACCACACGCTTCTCGTGGGTGGCTTCCCTTGTCAGGACTATAGTGTGGCACACACCCTGTCGTCTTCTCATGGCATCGAAGGTAAAAAGGGCGTACTGTGGTGGCAGATAAGAGATACGATCATCGCAAAAAAACCACCGTTCTGCATCTTCGAGAATGTTGATAGATTACTTAAATCTCCGGCCAAACAGAGGGGACGTGACTTCGGCGTTATTCTTGCGTGTCTTGCCAAGGAAGGCTATAGTGTGGAGTGGCGAGTCGTCAATGCAGCACAATACGGTGCAGCGCAGCGTCGTCGTAGGACATTCATCTTCGCATACAGAAACGACACGATTTATGGACAGAAGATGGCCGACATATCTGCAGATATGATCATCAAAAATGGTGGTCTTATGGCGAAAGCCTTCCCCATTCAAAACATAGGTCAGATAACGGAGACGGTTATCGGCGGTGACATCGTAGATGTGAGTGATAACTTTGCCTTTGCATTCGAAACTGCAGGTTATATGTGCAAAGGTAGAATTTATACAGCAAAAGTAACTGAGCAGGAAGAAGAACCGATTACCCTTGGAAAAATCCTGCAGACGACTGTTGATGATAAATTCTATATTACTAATGAGAAAATGCCAAAATGGACATATCTCAAAGGTGCAAAGAAAATCCCAAGAAAATCAGCAGATGGTCATGAGTATACATTTTCAGAAGGCCCCATTGCCTTCCCTGACCCGTGGGATAGACCTGGTCGTACGATGTTGACCAGTGAGTCCACGATCAACCGTTCCACGCATGTTGTGTCAGATCCCGGAACAGGGAGACTCCGGTTGCTGACCCCGGTCGAGGCCGAGCGCCTCCAGGGATTTGATGACGAATGGACAAATACGGGTATGCCTGATAGGATGAGATATTTTTGCATGGGTAACGCCCTGGTCGTACCGATGATAACCAGAATGGGTAGAGTTCTGGATACGATCATAGCTGAAGAAAAATAAGCTATATCAAAATCAGAATGATATCCATGGGTCTTGCGCAGCAATGCGCAAGACCCATGGTCGTTCATAATGAGATCATAGAAAAGGAGTTGGAAGCAGTGGAGGGAACACAGTATGTGACCAAAGAATCGATCCTGCGGCGTGCGCAGGAGATCAAGGGTATCCCGCTCCGGGATGTCGATAAAACTGGTCGTTTGGCCACGGGAAAAGGTGCTATCGGAACTGTTATCGAAGAGAGCTGGTTTGGCTACACGCCCAACTCCGAGTCTGAGCCAGACTTCCCAGAGGCTGGCGTAGAACTGAAGGTCACGCCCTACCTGCGTGGAAAAAACGGGATCCGTGCAAAGGAACGGCTGGTCTGCAATATCATCAACTATATGGAGGAGTACGATAAGACCTTCCAAACCAGTGCCTTTTGGCATAAATGTAACACCATGCTTCTCATGTCCTATGAGCATCTTGCAGACAAGCCCAAGGGTGATTTTCGGATAGACGAGGCGGTTTTGTTTAGTTTCCCAGACGAGGATCTTGCTATCATTGAGCACGACTGGAAAACTATCATGGAAAAGGTCCGTGCAGGCCGTGCTCATGAACTCTCGGAGGGTGACACACTTTATCTTGCGGCTTGTACAAAGGGAGCCAATGCATCCAGCGTCCGGCAGCAACCATTTTCAGAGCTTCCTGCAAAACAGCGGGCATATTCTCTGAAATCATCGTACATGACGCAGATCCTCAACAAGTATATATTTGGAAATGCGGAGAGCCCGCGTATCATCAAATCCGCAGATGTGTTGCACGCCAAAACTTTTGAGGAATACATTATTGATAAGGTTAAGCCTTATTATGGAATGACTCAAAATGAGCTTAAACTTAGACTTGGTGTCGATAGCAATGCCAAGAGCCTTAATGAGATCCTATTGGCGCGAATGTTGGATGTCAAAGGCCGTATTGCCTGCACGGAGGAGTTTCAAAAGGCAGGTATTATCCCCAAAACTATCCGAGTGCAAAGCAACGGTAAGATCAAGGAAAGTATGTCCTTCCCCACATTTGACTTTATTGCGTTGAGCAAGGAAGAGACTTGGGAAGAATCAGAACTTTATAACTATCTGGCGCCTACGAAGTTCATGTTTGTTATCTTCCAGGAACGGGGTGATGGAGCGTATGTATTCGACCGCGTCATGTTCTGGAATATACCAAATGATGACCTTGAAGAAGTGCATCGTGTTTGGGAGAGGACTGTTCAAACGATTCGTAGAGGCGTCCAGCTGATCCAGACACCTCATGGGGTAAGCAATGATCTGCCGAAGCAGACCGAAAGTCCCGTTGCACATGTGAGACCCCATGGGAAAGATGCTTCAGATAAGTTGCCGTTGCCTGATGGCCGTATGATGACTAAGCAGTGCTTTTGGTTGAATAACACATATATTGCAGAACAAATCAAGGAGGAGAATCATGGAAGCTGTTAGATTAAGAATAGCAGATAAATATTTCTTTGATAACGCGGAACTACTTTTGCCATCAATTAAAGATGCTGCTGGTGGTCTACTTGAGGATGGTGTCAACGCATGGCTGACCCAAATGTATAACCTAACACCCAAAACGCATAAGGATAGAGGAGTTGCCCGTTCCGGCTATGATGCGAAAGAGCTAAATGGAGCATTGCGAGAAAAAATGAACGTCATATCTGGAATTCATAAAGAAACTTGCGTTGATTGCGGAGCGTTACTTTCAAAAGGGAAAGAAGGTTTTGATTTTTCACTTTTTGATGAAGAGTATAATATTGTAAAATTACGGAACGCATTTGTGGGAAATCCAGGAAGGTATGATGGAGAGGAAATCTTAAAAACTATCAACAAGCGCGTTTTTAAACCAGGTGGAAGTACCTATAGTAAACGCGAATGGTGCAAAGAAATTGCGTCTTTGGGCGGAACATTAGGAAAAAATATAAATCACCACAAAAACAGATATACAATTGTTGGCGAAATACAGTTTGGGAATTGGGCCCTTGCGGAGCATGATCTTTTGAGGTTGATGGGTTCGGCAGTAGACGGTGAAATTGACTATTATATCTATATAACAGCAACTGGTGAATTGGAGAAAAAACTGAGTAGAGGAATTGTTACATTCTCTAAGGCTGTTGATTTGTTTAAGAATAACAAGAGGCTCTTCAGAACGCCCGTTTGGGTGATTGGCATCGATATCGATAATTCATGAAACACCCCAAATCGTACGACTCCACTCCAGAGACCCGAAAGCGCATGTCCAAGGTCAAACTGAAGGGCGGCAAGGCGGAGACGCTTTTAGCAAAAGCCCTTTGGCATCAGGGTTATCGTTACCGAAAGAACGACAAGAGGTTACCTGGTTCCCCAGACATAGCGATACTAAAATACCATATCGCTGTCTTTGTAGATGGTGAGTTTTGGCACGGGAAAGACTGGGAAACACGGAAGAAGCGACTTAAGCGGAATCGTGAATATTGGATCGAAAAAATCGAAGAAAACATGGCTCGTGACCTACGGGACGACCGGTTGTTGATGCAAGCTGGATGGGTCCCCATTCACTTTTGGGAAAAAGAAGTCATCAAGGACTTATCGACATGTGTTGATACGATCGAGGAAGTCATCCTTGCGCAGTTGATAGATAGTGCAGATGCGCAAGAACCCATTGACTATGAAGAGTGATGTCAGCGCCTTACATAGGAGTTACATTTATGGAGACTATCAGGACAGTAGAGCTTTTTGCAGGCGTAGGCGGTTTTCGCTTAGGCTTGGAATCTGCGTCTGATAGGTTCAAAGTGATATGGGCAAACCAATGGGAACCGTCTATGCGAGAGCAGTATGCTTTTGAGTGCTATACCACGCATTTCGGCAATAAAAAGTGCCATGTTTGCCAAGATATCGCCAAAGCTAAAATCAATGTACCTGACCATGATCTGCTTGTTGGAGGATTTCCGTGTCAGGACTATTCTATCATGAAGAAAAATTCCGCAGGAATCAAGGGAACTAAGGGTGCACTTTGGTGGCAAATAGATGATATCCTCAGAGAAAAAAGGCCAAAGTATGTGTTGCTGGAAAATGTGGACAGGTTGATTCGCTCTCCGGCCAAACAGTCCGGTCGTGACTTTTCCATCATATTACGATGCCTCTATGAGAAAGGCTATGCCGTAGAATGGCGAGTCATCAATGCTGCTGACTATGGATATGCTCAACGGCGGCGGCGGACCTTTATCGTGGCCTATCATAATCAAACGGAGATTTTTCGCAATTTTGCAGAAGCGGTATGTGTGCAAGGCCTTAAGTCTATGCACAAGCATGTTATGGAGAATGGTATTTTAGCAAAAGCGTTCTCTGTTCAAAGTCATAGCAGGTCATATGTTGAGAGTTGGATCGACGAATTAGAATATGCTGATATTTCAACTGTTTCAAGAAATCAGCGGGTATATTTATATAACGCTGGTGTTATGATAAACGGACGGATATACTCTGTTGATGTGACTCCTCAGCGAGTAGAAGCCACGCCTCTAAAGGACATATTAGAAACAGGTCCAGTGGATGAGCACTATTTTCTTCGCACCGAAGACATGCCCCGATGGATTTATGCCAAGGGGGCAAAGCGTGAGAAACGGCAGCGGCGAGATGGCAGTCAATATTATTTTTCTGAGGGCAGCGTTCGATTTCCAGAACCGTTGGACAAGCCCTCAAGGACGATGCTGACCTCGGAATCTCAGGTGGGGCGGACTTCTCATGTCGTACAGGACCCGATGACGGGTCGCCTACGGGTGCTGACTCCAATCGAATGCGAGCGATTAAATGGTTTCCCGGATGACTGGACAGATACAGGAATGCCTGAGCGAATGCGGTATTTTTGCATGGGCAATGCCTTAGTCGTTCCCCTTGTAAAAAGGATAGGAGACGCATTGTTAAATGCGGGGATATGATTAATAGTTCGCATATATACCCTTAACTATGATGAAAGTAGATGATGACTATGCCGAAAATTATCAGGAACGCGATCAGATGCAAGAAATGTGGAGACGTTATTGAAAGCAAGACTGTCCATGATTTCAAGTTTTGCAGCTGCGGTTCGTGCGCCGTGGACGGTGGCCTTGATTATCTTCGTAGGTGCGGAAATCGTGAGGATTGGGAAGAACTGTCCGAAGTGGAAAAGGTGGAAGACAACGGCGCATTGACTTGATTCTAGCTTGCGGAAAGTGGTTGCGCCATAATGTTGCTTATCATCATTCGCAAGTCACCACGGGTACCCCGCATCCTCAATAGGGGCTGAAACTATGCGTTTCAGCCCCTATTTTTCCAAATCTTTCAGTAGCTATTCCTGCTGACTTGTGGTATATGTTTGTGCTGCAAGGAGGCGAGCACATGAACAAACTGCTGAAGGATCTGTACGACTGCTTCTACACCCCGCCGGAGCTGGCGGCGACGAAGCGGGAAATCGAGGAATGCCACCGCGCGCTCATTGAGGCGCTGGGCAAGCCGGAGCGCCGATTGGTGCTGAAGATCATCGATGCCAAGGACCATATTTCGGAGGACACTTCGCTCGACAGCTTCATCTCCGGATTTCGGCTGGCGTGGCGGATGTCCGCAGAATTGAATCACTATGACGATGAGCGTCCGGCGCGCTGCCAAGCGGCAGAGAAACCGGGCGCTCGTTTTACGCTCAAAAAGGAGGATGATGAACAATGAAGAAGCGCATCGTGACAGCTGTGATCACCGCTTGCTTGGCCCTGTGTGCCGCTGTGTGGCCGCAGCCAGACACAAGGGAGGAACGACCCGCCCCAATACCAACGCACGCCGCAGCTGCCCCGAAAACGGATGTTGTGACAACGGCAGAAAGGAAAAATACGAAAATGCCGCGGGCAGAGCCGGACGAGGAGCTTGGCGCCGTTCCTGTCCCCGCACCGGCAGAGCCGACACCTGCGGTCGAAACGCCGCAGCCGGAACCTGCGCCTCCCACACCGCAGCCGACCATAGAGCTGCAGTCCGGCGATGAGGTCTATATTCCGGGCTTTGGTTGGGTACCATACGAGGGGCCGAATCACCGCGAGTATGCCGCGGATATGTACAAAAATGGCAATAAAATCGGGAGCATGGGTTGAAATTTGCGGAGAATATTCAAAATAGGGTCAAGCCGCTATTGACAATCAAACTTTCTATGCTATTCTATAGTGATTTAACCTCGAGGTTGAATGGGTGGCATGGGCGAGAAGGAGAGTATGCATGGCGTATGAGTTTGTTTGCGAATCCGAGGCAAAGCGCTATCGTTCGGATTGCTCGGATGTCCTGAAGGAAACCTGCAAGTTGCTGAAAAAGAAAGGCATTTCTGCGCAGTTTTCGCTTGTCGGAAGCGGAGCAAGGAATATGATCACGAGAAATGGGGCTGGCCCGTATGACCTTGACTACAATCTTTTGATCATGAAGGCAGAAGAAAGATATTGGAATGACCTGCGGTTGCTGAAGGAAACGGTAAGAAATGCTCTGAACCGGGCGGAGAGAAGAGAATTCTTTTCGGATGCCCAAGATTCAACTTCTTGCTTGACTGCACTGCTGCATTTTAAGGATACTCCAAATGTTGAATTCAGCTTTGATGTTGCGATTATCAAGAAAAACCCAAACGGGAACTATATGCGGTTAATACATAACAAACCTTGGAATCAGTACACATGGAATGAAGTGCCACGCTCACATCAAGTGAAAGATAGAGCGGATGAAATAAAGAAAGAAGGCTTATGGCAGGAGGTTCGGGACAAGTATCTTGAGAAGAAAAACATGTATCTGTCTTGGCAGGATCATAACCATCCATCCTTTGCGGTGTATGTGGAAGCGGTGAATGAGGTTTATAACAAATATTTCAACGGAGGGGGTTGGTGCAATGTGCAATCGATTCTTTGATTACGATGACGGCGACTTCGCCATGAGCATTTCTGACAGCATGGCGATGGACTCCGATGGGAATCTCATGATGCGCATGGGAGATCACATGGCAATGGATATGGACACCGGCGATATTCACATGATCTCCTCGTGGTCTGATGATGACGAGGAGTAGAACATAGGCAGCGGCTCAATGGTTGAGCCGCCATAAACAAGGAAAACACTCTCAATCCGGGCAGAGAAAGCAGCGGGACAGGCCGTAAAGGCTTGTCCCGCTGTCTGTGTCTTATGGCAGATATTCTTCCGTGACCCGATACCGGCTGATGCCGAAAGCATTGCTTCGCTCCATGATCTCCGGCGGGATCTTGGGCATGTACTTCTTGCTGAAGCTGGTGTCCCCGAAGTAGGCGTCAAAGCTTGCCACCGGCAGGACGACCCATTCGCAATCATCCTGCCGGTTGGCGAGGTAATAGCGGATCAGCGTACAGACAACCTCGGATGGAATACCCTTCGGAAGCGCTGTTGTTACTTTCTCTGTCAGTTCAAGCGGTAGCTCCGGCCCCTCTTTACGCAGCGGGCCAAGCTCCAGTGCGTCGGCAAGGACATCATCAAAGCGCAATGTCCAAGCCCCCTTGGTTTGGGGCACAAAAATCGGGATCTGATACTGTAGTACTTTGTTTCGCCATGCGGCGGCAAACTTGGACTGAATGACCTCCGCATACTTGAGCGAGGTGCTGCGCACCTTTTCCGGGTGCGTCAGCATGAAGTCCGCGATGCGGAGAACATGGCAGAGAAACCAGCCGACCCCATCCGCATCCACCAGCTCCGGGAACTCTGTATGAAGCTCCGAAAAATCCGTCTGGAACTGCCACTCCTTGTCCTGCACACGCTTTCCGTCCTCTGGTACACTGCACCAGACGCAGAGTGCGCGGCGGGCGTAGTCGATCCGATTATGCGGATCACCCAAAATGACTGCTCCGTCCTTGCTGTGAAACAGATATCCGCGGGCCAGGATGGTCAAAATCCGAGCCATCCCCTCAAACTCCAGGATCGTGGCAAAGGTGAACCGGCCCAGCCAGGTCGTGTCGCTCTTCTTGCTGGCGGTATAGGAAACCGTTCCGGTATACGCGCAGAATTCCTCCCATTCGTTAATCATCCCGCACCTCCAGAACATTTTTCTCGATGTACTCCGGCAGCAGATCCCACAGCAAGTCACGCCTGCCGAGAGCCACCACATAGCGCACGGCCAGAGTCGGTCTTACAATCGCGGTCAGCAGCTCCCGGCACTTGGCCGTCACCACGTCACGGTAGCTCCGGGAGGCGGATTTGTCCGCGAAGGCGCTCATCATGGCGGTGAAGGCTTTCGAGTCGCTTTCGCGGAACAGCTGCTTTTTCTCCCTGCCGGTGTTCTCGTCCTCTATATCACAGACAATGTCTCCGAGGATGCGGTAGCCGCCGAAGCGGAAATCGGTCAGCAGATCGTAAATATCCTCAAACTCCGGCACCGGCAGCCATTCCCGCAGGAAGCGCTCCCGTGCATCCTCGTCCATGAGGTGCCATGCCTGCTTCTGCATGGCCTGCCGCAGAGCGGACACCTTTTCCGGCGGCAGGCTGCCGAACAGAGCGTACAACTCGTCAGGATCGTATGCGTCCTCCTGCCCTCTGGCATACAGGATGCGCTCCACATCGCTCTTCCGCTTTTTCTCCTTCAACGGAACGCGGCAGGCCCGGATGCGGGAGAGGCAGGCATCGTAATCTTGCAGCAGCGCATCCACCGTCGCCAGCTTATCGGAGTTCAGCTGTTCCTTCCAGTCCGGCTGCTGAGCGAAGGAAAACAGTTCCTCATCCTTGGTGGGCTTTGCCTTGATGCGCGGCGTGTTCTTTTTCAGCTGCTGTGCCAGATACGGCAGGCGCTCCACGTTGGAGTCCACCTCGTCCCAATCCACCTTTTTGAAAAACGCCTTTATCTTGGCGGCATGGGTAGGCTCGTACCAGGCGCGCCGGGTCTCCGCATCCTCTACCAGCGTCTTATATTTGAGGAAGGCACTGCGCTTGACGGTCTTGTGGGTCAGGTACTCATCCAGATCGGGGCGGATGCCGCTCTTAGCCGAGTCGATCTCCAGCCCGGTAAGGATGGCTAATGTTTCCGTCTCCTCCCGGCAGCGCGTCCGCTCCTCGGCGTCGGAGTTTTCGTTGTAGGCGATGATGCTGCGATCCAGCGCGGCATTGCAGATCTGGCCGACGCGGGAGGAGAAGGTGCTGTGGACGGTCTCAAAACGGGCCTCCCAGTCGTCGGCACTGCGGATCTGGGGCTGGGCCGTGGGGATCATCAGCAGAGGAATGTTCTCTGTGTTGGTGAGGGATTTGTGTTTCTCGTAGCGGTAGAGGTTGTAGTTGCGGCGGACGCAGGCATTCAGGATCGGATCAGATATGGTCTTGATCATATCGCCGTCGTAGTCAGCGCCGCCCAGCCGCTCCGCAGCCAGCATATTGGAATCCACCATCACCACATCCGTCAGGTGCCCGAAATAGTAATGCCGCATCTGCTTTCTCTCTTCCTTCGCGTCGTAGAAGGAAAGCTGTAGCTCCTCGTTGCGGGCAATGTGCGGATTGCGTAGCAGCGTGCAGGCGTCGTCATGGGCATAGGCCGCCTGAGGTGCATAGAAGGAACTCTCCGGGAAGTGGTCGGTCATGACGGTGCTGTAAAACATCCGTTGCCTGCGTTTGCGCGGCGGAACAGTCGGGAGCAGAAATGCCAGAAAGTCCAGAAGATCACCGGAAAGATAACGGTTGTCTCCCGCTACGATCAACCGGCCGACGGCGTACTGCTCCACGATTTTATCGGCTTCATCCTCCAGCCGCCTGGCATAGACCGGTTCGTTGATGAAACGCGGATTCTTTTTCAGCACGGCGGCAAGGATCTGGTCCTTGCCCTGGTGTCGTTCCCACCAGCTGACCCGCTCAAACTTCTCCAGAAAGTAATTCTGCCGAAACGATTCATCGGTGCAGAAATTGTAATACGCCAGTTCCGTCTGCTTGGTGAGCCAATTTCGCTCGTCTGTCTCCGGGCTGTGGTCCCAGCCGTCCGGCAGATCGGCAGGGCGGAACTCGTCACCCTGAATGGAAACGGTGGTCAGAAACTGATAGTTCAGCTCGGTGGTCTGTTCCGGTTTCTCCTTGCTCACATTGGTGATGTACAGCGCATGGCGGTACTTGCGAAACACCGTCCGGTAGTCCTCCCAGTTCATGCCACTGGCAGTGAGCCAGCCGTATCCCTTGAACATGCTCTTGGTGAGGATGACGTCCACATCCCGGACGGAATGCTCCATGCCCCACAGATCGGTGATGGTGTCCGTCCCGCAGAGGGTCAGGAAGTCTTTGAAGTCCACCTCGTGCAGCATGCCCTTCACATACGGCATACGGATCTGGAATGAGGTGTGGACTTTCTTCCCGCACAGCTTTTCGTCCACGACGCGGGCATATTCTTTTGAGATCAGCCCCTCGCCGTCGAAGCAGGTGATTTCGATGTCCTCTTTTTTCTCCACCCGGTGATATTTGCGGGTACTGCTCTGCGTTCCGTCGTCCTCTACGGTGATGACGCTGACATTCCGCTCTGTGCGCGTAGGATTGTCGATGACCACCACCCGGTGGGGCCGGTCAATGCCGATGCCGTCAATGCGGATACCGCTGGACAGCATCAGGCCGTTGTAGGCATAGAGCTTGCTGAGCTGGCAGTCACCGATGGTCATATCCATCATGATGCGGCGGCACACCGCATCATAAAAATCCTCTCGGATGAAGGATAGCCGCGCCTGCCGACTCATGCTGCCCGAACGCTCAAAGGCAAGATAGCGATGAGGGCCGGAGCCAAAATCCAGGCCCACGCCCTCGGGGCGGAACAGGGCCTTGGCCTTTTCCTGCCGGATCAGGTGCTTCTTTCTGGCTCCGCTCCGGTCGAAGATGCCGGAGAAGTCCATATAGAAAATAATATCCGCAAGGTCGGTCACCAGCTGCCTACCGGGTGCTCCGGTGAAGGCGTCGCCGTGCAGCACGCACATGATCTGATAAAACAGTGCGTTATCGTCCTGCTCATGGGGTGCGGAAAGTGATTTGCATTTCTCTGTCTCTGTAGCGCTGAGACGGAAGGCGTATGCACACTCCTGCTGCCTTCCGTAGCTGATCACGGCTCTGGCGGACAGTTCGTAGATCCTGTATTTCACCAACGGCATTGGCT
>ENA-ORLY01000320-ORLY01000320.1-human-gut-metagenome-genome-assembly--contig:-NODE-320-length-70070-cov-4.053034_pt1 | contig 70070 bp, 61 predicted proteins | sample MGYA00243071_ERZ508832 | MGnify/ENA primary metagenome ERZ508832 (study PRJEB26277, sample SAMN04329777) | human gut metagenome | biome: human-associated habitat | host: Homo sapiens | place: USA... | reverse complement strand
TTTCTCCGTTTATGGCTTTTGCCAGCGCGATGGACAGTTTTGTCTTTCCCACAGCTGTCGGCCCGGTCAGGACCACCTGTGGTTTCATTTTATTCTGTTTTCAGATAAGCAGCAATCTGGTCATCGGAAAGCGCAAATCTGTTTTTTATCTTCTGAACTATTATATCCCGTGAAATACCACACTCCTGATATGTCTCTATCGCTGTTTCTATTGCTCTCTTATCTGCATATTCCTCTATTGCCTTACACACGATTGCCACCTCCTTTGGATCATGCTTCATTGCCTGTACGCGTCTGGATGTCTTGGGGAATTCAGGATTATTCATATCCGGATTTAGAAATTCCTTCATAAGACGTGCTATTTTATTATCCTCTTTCCCGGTTGTCGTCACATAAATTTCATGCAGTCCATCCTGTAACGACTCCCCTGTTTCCTTACAGATCATCTCTGCATGACTGATCGTTCTCCCATTCTGCAATACATCAAAATTAGAAACATAGATAATATATACTTCCTGTACATGCTCAAATCTGTCTCCGGGTTCTGAACGATTTACTGTGATCGCGGATGCATTGTAACGGACTCGTTTTACGTGATTATCATTATCCGCTTTCTGGATTTCAATGTTATAAACAACATCTTCTTCCCCTTCTGCGTACGCATCTACCCTTATTGAGCGTTTCCCAATAATATGGATGCTTTTCTGCCCTGTGACCGTGTCTTTACGGATCTTCAGATCAGCCTTTTCCATAAATATCTGTAATAGTTCTTCACAGGTATCCGGATCTTCCATCATCACTTCAAAAAAACCATCATCAATCGGTCTGAGCTTTTCCACGATCAACAACTGCTCAGCATTTGTCTTTCTTTGTTTCTTTTCCTTCATCTTATGCCATGACTCAGTAGATTTTATCCAATCGGTAAAATCTCAGACATTACATAAACCGTTCATTTCATAACATTCCCCCGACAGGACTTATCCTGCCTTATGCACTCATTATAAAAGATGCCATACTATATGACAATATACAAATTTGTCTTATAGTTTTACAATAATAATTTATCGTAAATCGATAATTTATTATTGACATTCATATGATCTTGTATTATGATCTGGATAAATCAAGGAAAGAAAGATGAGGAATTACCATGAATCTGAAATTGACTAAAATTACAAAATTTTTATTGGATTTTATGTATTTTGCGGGCATGCTTGTATGCCTGACACTGCCATTTACATTCAAATGGTACGGATCCTACAACGATCTGTTTGTTATCTACTACTGGCCGCTTGTCGTGATCTTTTTCCTGTCCGGCGTTCTGGCAATTTTGCTGATCGGAGAATTACGGAAAATGTTTGATACGGTTCTTGCGGACAACTGTTTTGTCAGGGAAAATGTGAAAAGCCTGCATAAAATGGGTACATACAGCTTTCTGATCGCACTTTTGACAGCTTTCCGCCTGTTTCTTTACTTAACACCTGCTGTTTTGATCATTATTCTCGTTTTTGTGATCGCAGGACTGTTCAGTAAAGTGCTCGCCGGTGTATTTGGCCGCGCTGTCAGCTACAAAGAAGAAAATGATCTGACGATCTGATCAACCAATTCGGAAGCATTCTATCATTTAGAAAAGAAAGACGAGGAAATATACGATGGCAATCATTATCAATCTGGATGTCATGATGGCGAAACGAAAAAAGGGCCTGACTGAATTATCCAAAGAAGTAGATATTACAATGGCAAACCTGTCTGTTTTAAAGAATAATAAGGCAAAGGCAATCCGCCTGCAGACTCTTGATGCGATCTGCAGAGCTCTCGATTGTCAGCCCGGCGATATTTTAGCGTATGAGCCGGATGAAAACAGTACCGAAAATGAGTAAGAAAGAAGGGAAGTAAAATGAATATTACAAATCAGAATCAGCAGGATCCGGAAAATTATACTGCGGATCAAAATAAACAGGACACAAATAATACTGGGCTGTCTCCCAATATGAGTCCTGTAACTTACAAAAAAGAAGAACCACTACTTGTAAGAGCTGTGGTGGACAATTTCTCTGCCTTCGGCGTTGGCAGTATTTTATACGGTTTGTTTTTCTGTTTTTGTATTTACCAGAATTTTATGGCAGTTACCTCTGTCTTACTTTGCGCCGCCACGATCGGTTATGTACTATTCTGTTTTAAAAAGCTCTCTATCAAAACAGACAATAAGAGATGGTTTTTTATTATTTCCATCTGCCTTTTAGGACTTTCCAATATGCTGACAGACAGTGTAGTTCTTGCCTTTTTAAATTATGTAGGTATTATACTCTTATTCTTCTGCTTTTTGCTGCGCCATTTTTACGATACAAAGGAATGGGATTTTTCCAAATTCTGCAGCGCACTTTCCCGGACGATTATCTGCTCCGTCGGCCGATTCAACTATCCGTTTAAGAGCCTGCAGCAGTATTTAAAAGAACACCGGAAAAGAAAAAACACCAAGATTTATTATGTTTTTTTAGGCATTTTGATCGCAATCCCTTTGCTTTTGGTTGTCTGCTCCTTACTGTTAAGTGCGGATGTCGTATTCCGATCCTTTTCAGACCGCCTGTTTTCCGGCCTTTTTGAAAACATTGACTTTGGTACGATTTTTGCAGTTGTATTTACCATCTGTTTTGGTATGTTTTCTTCTTATTGTATCCTGATCGAGCTTGCTTTTCAGGATATAAACCCTGTCATGGAAAATAAAAAGACAATGGAACCGATCATTGCCATTACTTTTTCTTCTATTTTAACGGTGATCTATCTGTGCTTCAGTATCATTCAGATTGCTTATTTGTTTATCGGTAACATGAAGTTACCTGACGGTTACACCTATGCAGCATATGCCAGACAAGGCTTTTTCCAACTCCTGTTTGTCTGCCTGATCAATCTTGTGCTCGTCCTGTTCTGCCAGAAGCATTATCGGGAAAATAAGGTGCTTAAAACGATCCTGACCATTATCTGTGGATGCACTTATATTATGATCGCCTCCAGTACAATGCGGATGCTTTTGTATATTGCATCTTACCAATTGACCTTTTTACGGATTTTTGTACTGGTGTCGCTTCTTACACTTGCCATCTGCCTGACCGGTGTTGTTATATCCATCTACAAAAGCAGTTTCCCACTGTTCTTTTTCATGACAGTAACTGTTACCGTCTGCTACCTGCTGTTCTCTCTGGCAAGACCGGATGCGATCACCGCAGCATATAACTGTCAGCGGGAAAATGTGGATGCTTATTATTTAAGTGATCTTAGTCTGGACGCAGTTCCCGCTATGGAACGAGCCGGTGTGTTTGATGCAGACGGTCCATTAAATGGAGAAGCATATAACCAAATCCTGGAAAATTTCAGGGAGGCTTCCCATAAAAAATCAGGAAATATGAGCCCCCGGAAATTTAATTTATCCGTTTACAGAGCTGACCGGATATTGAATAAATAATACTATTTACTGCTTTTCTTCTGTGGAAAAAGCAGCCGGAATATCAGCCTTACAAAAGGACCACAATAAAACATTTGGTACAAAATCGCCATTGGGAAATTCATTCCCCATGTCTGCACCCATGTACCAAATGTTTTTGTTTCTTTAAATAATAATGTGGCAAACAGGCTCATAACCGGACACATAATGCAGCAAATACAAATAGAAATGGCATAAGTGATAAACTGTGGTCTGTCATCCGGTCTCATTACTGTAAATGCAAGCATTTTTGCGAGCTTTCCTACTACAAAAAACTCCAGTACAAACGCAATCGGAACCATGATCGGCATTTCATGAAAAGCTGCCAGAAAGGTAGTACCGGAAACGCCTCCGGTATTTAAAGCTACATTGTATACGATCATCCCGTACACCATGATAGTTGCCATAATGGCAGTGAAAATGACATCCTGAAACTTATTTTGGGGCATAAAAAATCCTCCTTCTGATAATGAATAAACATGAATCTGTGTTGTTCGTTATCATCCGGGAGGATTGTGCGTTTCCAATTTATACCTATATTCAATTAATTGTAATGCTTTGCTAGAATAACATACTTTTTTGAAAAATGTAAGTAGCAATTTTTTAATTTAAACTATTTTTAAACTTCCATCAGACTCGTTAATTAAATCAGAAAACGCAGTGGTGCATTCGGACTGTATGTAGACTGATGTTCATACAGATTCAGATAATTACTGATAAAAAAGAAAGTATCATGGAAATCACACAACATCATAAAGATATGGTTCGCCGGAAGCAGAAAACTTTCGAAAAGAAAATATGCTTTGCAACAGCTATACCATTGTTGCAAAGCATTGACAATAAAATTTCTCTCAGTATATTGTATGAAATACCATCATTAATAATTAATTCCTGTAACGCCCAGCTTTCCGTCCTGTACACTAAAGGTCAGGCTTGCACTTGCGTCATTGCTGTATAAATTAAATCCAGCCATACTCGGACTTAAAACATCCTCGCTCTCATCTGCATTTGCAACAGCATTAAGCAGATCATCTGTAAATAATTCAGAAGCATCAAGCTTCATAAAATCTTCCTTTGTATCCACAGTCTGTCCTTCATCTTTAAAACCAATATAGACCGGATAATTTACAAGATCAGCCAGAGCCTCCTGATCCTTTGCAGCTACAGCACTTTTAATCTTTTCTGCAAAATCGACTGCTGCTTCATGACTTACCGCAAAATTGTCTTCATAATTTCCATCTCCCGGATCTGCAGCTTCCTGCTGCGAATCTGTTGCTTCATTTGCAGTCTCGCCGGAATTGGAATCCGTTTCTTCTGTATCTGTTTCATCAGATGAAGCCTCATCTGTCGTTTCTGTACTTGTACTAACCTCAGTCTGTGAATCTGCATTCTTTGTATTTGATCCACACCCTGCGATCATCATAGTTGTCAGTGCTAAAAGTATTGCAATTTGTTTTGCTTTCATTTGTTTTCATCCTTTCTTTCTCTTTCAATACCGTCATTTATACATAATAAATGTGTCTTTTTTATGTCTTTTTACCCGTAAAAAACTTAAGAATTATGAAAGTTCCTCATGCTCTCTTTTCTTTTTCTCCCGGAAGGTCTGCATCATCTCTCTAGTAAGACTGAGTCCTTCCGGATCATCCGGAACATCCTTGTAATCTATCCATTCTGCAAGGGAAAGCTCCGTTTCATCCAGTTCTATCTTATGTTCCTCTGCAAGTTCGCAAAAATAACCAAGCAGAAGATCACTGTCATATCCCCATGGCTGGCTTTTGTAATAACGGATATTTTTGACATGAAGTCCTACCTCTTCCATGACTTCCCTCTCTACCGTCTGCTCCGCTGTCTCTCCGATCTCCGTAAAACCTGCGATCAGCGCATATTTTTTATACTCCCTGCCCGCATATTTTGTCATCAGGATCTTATCTCCGTTTGTCACACCTACAATAACCGCCGGCGCAATCTTCGGAAAAACCATGTTGCCACAGGATGGACATTTCATCATCCGGAGGTGTTCATCATGCACAAGCTTTTTGGCACATCTGCCACAAAACTGATTATCGCGATACCATACATATAAATGCCAGCCTGTCGCTGCTGCGAGTACATATTCTTTTGGATAAAGTCGTCTGGTTTCAAACATTCTGTGGTACGTGAAATCCTCAAACATCTGATCCTGCAGATCCATCAAAATGAAATCTTCCCGATCTATAGAAAATAAATAAGTATATACCGGAAGCTCTGATTTTTCTTTTTCCTGTATGAAATGTGCTTCTACCTGCTTAAATGTAAGAAATTCCATTTCTCCGTCTTTTTCCTTATAAAGTATCTTTCCATCGGAAAAACTCAAGATCCGGCTGTTTGCCGATGGCTTTTTTGCTGCAAACTGGTTATAAAACTTCTTTGGTGCAATGTCCTGTATCACGCTATTATACCTTCCTTAATAGAAATGTGCCGTATAATCTTATTATATTATATACTTCCTGTCAAACTTAGCATATAAAACAACTGCCCGGCGAACCGGGCAGTCATCAAATAGGGAATGAAAATATATCATTGCAGACCCTGAAAGGATCTGAAAATGATCAAAGATATAAAAATCCTGTCGCTACAGCGACAATGATCAGGATGCTGCCACCGATTGCATAAGCACCGGTTTTCTGGCTGTATCCTAAACGATATCCGCCAATCAGACCAAGTAATACTGCTATGATGCAGACAACTGTCAAAATACCAAGTTCATAAATAGAACGAAGCTGCATCATACCAAGTGCAATACCGGTCAGAAGTGTATAAAATCCAACTTGCAGGCAAAGGCTTATGAAAATACGGATCAGATATTTTCCATCATGTCTGCTTTCCACAATACCTTCATTTTTCCATGCATTCTTCAGCATTTTTATGGCAAATGCCACAAATATAACCATGCTGATCAATGGATTTAAGGCTTCTCCTTTATCTGCCAGATAAGATCCTCTGAGCCAGATCGTCAACACATATCCAACCAGCAGTACGATCAGCTGGTAGACACCACAGACCAAAAGTCCAAGTGCTAATTTTACTTTATCAATACGGGAGAGCAAAGCTCCCTGGCAGACTGCCTTAGCATATAAATCAAAGCCCAATCCTAAAGCAATTCCGATTACTAATAATAAACCAGTATCCATGCTTTGCACCTCCCCATTTCATTACTCTGCTTTTACGCCTTCTGTTTTGATAATGAACTTCACGCTGCTACTCTTACCGTCAGCCACACCACTGAAGTTGTTATAATCTTTTCCTGCATCCATTACCGCATTTACTCTGTCAAGTAATGAACTGATGTCACCATCAAATGCATCTGTCAGCTTCCGGATACCTTCTTCGTTAAACTCGATCATACCCTCGTTTAACTTATTAGCACCTTCATCCAGTGTATCTACGCCATCTGCAAGCTGCTTACCTGCATCTACGATCTTAGCAGATCCACTTGTTAATGTTTTAGAACTGTTTGTCAGCTTTGTAGCACCTTCATCCAGTTTTGCCGCACCTTCATTTAATTTGATGACACCTGCTGCCAGTGTAGCACTCTTGGAATCCAGAGTCACAAGACCTGTCTTTAACTGTTTCAGACCTTTTGCAAGTGCCTTTGTACCACCGTAAAGACCTGTTACCTTTTCTCCCTTGGCATTCGTATAACCGTTAATACCTTTGTTTAAAGCATCTGCACCATCTGACAGTGCACTTGCACCTGCGGAAAGCTGCGTTGTACCGCTTGCTAATGTTGTGATACCTGTCTGTAACTGTTTAGATCCATCATATAAACTGTTGATACCCTGATTCAGCGCTGCAGAACCATCTGCTAACTGCTTAACACTGGCTTTTAAGGTATCGATCTGAGGAGCAAAGCCGCTGATCTGCTGACTTGCAAGATCTACAGCCTTGGAAGCACCGGCTTTTCCTGCAATACCTGCTGCTGTTGTTGCAATGTTTGGTGCTACACTGCCAACTGCATTTGTTACCTGATTTGTTACCTCTTTTGTAACAGTCGTATCACTTGCAAGACTTGTTGCAACACCAGCGCCAAGGCTTGCTCCAATACTATCTCCGACTGCGGTTATAACATCTGCTGCATTACCGCTGACTGTCATCTTTCCTGCCTGAATCTGCTGCACCATAGCCTGCTGTACTGCTGTACCAAGAGACTGCTTGATTGCTGCAGATACCGCACTTGTAACTGCTGCTTTAATTGCATCTGCATCAACTGCTGATCCTGCTGTACTTGCTGCTTTTGCAAGTGCCTGCTGTGCTTCCGGTGTTGACATAGCTGCTGTAACTGCAGCTGTAATTGCTTTCTCCTGTGCTGCTGCCTGTTCCGGTGTTGTTGATGCAGAACCCGGAAGTGAAATATTCTGTACTGCCTGATTTAACTGGGAAAGTCCGCCTGCGATCTGGCTTGCTGCACTTGCTGCGCCCGGATTTGCTGCTGTTCCGTCTCCTGCGTAACCTGCAACAATCTGATCTGCTCCGGCTTTTAACTGCTGTGCACCCTGATCTGCTGTTGCCATACTCTTATCTAATGTCTTAGCACCCTTTGCCAGCGTTTTTGCACCGCTTGCTGCACCTGCTGATTTATCTGTTCCTGCATAACCTGCAACTAACTGATCTGCACCCTTTTTAGCGGATACAGCACCATTCTTTAACTGTTTTACTCCTTTAGTCAGCTGTGGAACACCTGCTGCTAACTGGTTTGTACCGGATTTCAGTTCTCCGATACCGGATGCAAGCTGTGCTGTACCTGCTGTATACTGTCCGATACCATTATCTAATGTTCTCAGTCCTTCGTTAAATTCGCCGACTTTTTCTTTTAAAGTTCCTGTACCGTCTGCAAGCTGCTTTGTACCATCTAGTAACTGGTCTGTTGCATCTGTCAGCTGATCCATGCTGTCTGTCAGTTCGCTTGTATCAATATCATCGCTGTTGAATGACAGGTCATCTAAGATATCACTCAGAACCATGGACATTGTCATATCCAGTGAGAAATCTGTTGCATCTGCTGTGATCTCTACATATTCAGGAACATTTACCTTATCTGTATCAAGATCCTTGGAATTGATCTGTAAGCTGTCCTTCAGTCCGGGCATTGCAATACCGGCGATAATGGAATTATTACCTTCGGAGATCAGTTTACCATTGGTAACTTCAATATTTTTGAAATTGTCGTTTGATAATACCAAACCGCTCAGTACAACAAATGGAACATGGATCGTTTCTGTCTTACCGTTGACTTCAACTTCCTGTGTTTCATTATTTGTATAGTCGAAACGGATCTTTACTTTACCGCTCTTACCGGCAATTTCTTCCGGTGTAACTTCCTTATCATCTAAGTAATAAGTAAGCTTGATGCTGACCGGAGACTGCTTTGTAGATGTACCCTGATAATAAATATCGCTGCCATCCGCATTCCATGTGATCTTATCTCCGCTGCCATCAAAGGTTTCATCACCTTTGACATTTTCGATGTCCTTCAGATCGGATGAATCTTCGATCGTTTTTGCACCGGTCTTATTCTTTAACCAGTCACTGACTAAGATATGATCTGTATTACCGTTGGCATCTGTAAAAACGTATACGGTTTCTTCCTTATCTACATCTGAAGTATTGCTTGAAGAAAACTGGGAATTTAATGTATCTGTCAGTGTTTCCTCCTGCTCACTCAGCTCCTGATCAGTTTCTTTTTCCGCTAATGCCTGATCTGTAAAGATCGTTGTGGTCAAAAGTGCTGTTGCACATGCCAGTGCAATTACTTTTGCTGATTTTTTCATAATGCTTCCTCCTTATTTTTCTTAGAACGCTTTCCAATTCCGATACTTGTTACACAGATCAGCTTATCAAAGATGATCAGCATGGATGGAAGTACCAGTAAAACTGTAACCATACTGATGATCGCACCACGTGCCATCAGGGTACATAACTGACTGATCATATCGATATCGGAATAAACACCTACACCAAAAGTGGCTGCGAAGAAACTCATGGCACTGACAAAGATTGACCGGATTGATGTCTGGTGTGCGATCGTAACCGCTTCCTTCTTATCCTTGCCATTATTTCTTTCTACTTTATATCTTGTCGTCATCAGGATCGCATAATCGACTGTGGAACCTAACTGGATCGTTCCGATTACGATAGATGCGATAAACGGGATAACGGATCCTGTATAATACGGAATACCCATGTTGACAAAGATTGCAAATTCAATCGTTATAACGAGGATGACCGGTAACGAGATTGACTTAAATACGACCGCGATGATCAGGAAGATAACACCGATAGAAACTGCACTGACTGTCTTAAAGTCCTTATCTGTGATCTTGATCAGATCTCTTGTACAAGGTGCTTCACCGATCAGCATTCCGCTGTCATCATAGCTCTTTATGATCTCTTCCAGCTTATTACACTGTTCGTTGACTTCATCGGATGCAACCTTATATTCCGACATGACAAGCATCATTTCACGACCACTTTGTATCAGCTCGCTCTTGATGTCATCCGGGATCAGTTCATCCGGAATTGCCGGTCCGACAAGTGCATCCAGACCAAGTACGGTTTTAACACCGTCTACATTCTTCATGTCATTTGCCAGCTGCATTTTTTGCTTTGCGGAAAGGTTTGTATCCACAAGAACGATCTCCATTGTATTCATGGCGAATTTATCATTCAGTATATTATTTGCCTGAATACTTGGCAGGCTTTCCGGTAATGTGGAATCCAGATTGTAATATACGCTTGTTCTGTTATAACCGAAAACTGCCGGAATCCAGAGCACTACGAAGACTATTGCAATGATAATGTAATGCTTTGCCACAAATTTTGAAATCCGGAATTCCGGAAGCAGTGGTTTATGCTTTGTCTTTTCAATAATGCCGTCAAAGATCAGGATCAATGACGGAAGAACTGTTACACAGGCAATTACACCGATCAGAACACCCTTTGCCATGACAATACCAAGGTCAAGACCAAGTGTGAAGCTCATGAAGCAAAGTGCGATAAATCCGGCAATTGTTGTAATACTACTGCCGACTACGGAAGAGAATGTAGCGCTGATGGCCTTTGCCATTGCTTCTTTCTTATCTCCGCCGCATAACTCCTGCTGTTCTTCGTAGCTGTGCCACAGGAAGATGGAGTAGTCAAGCGTAACACCCAGCTGCAATACCGCAGCGAGCGCCTTCGTAATATAGGAAATCTGTCCCATAAAGACATTGGAACCTAAGTTATATACAATCGCCATTCCGATACTTAATAAGAAGAAAAGCGGAATGATGTAGGAATCCATTGTCAGGGAAAGAATGATACTACAAAGAATAACGGCGATCAGTACATAGATCGGTGTTTCTTTGTTGGATAAGTTCTTTGTATCCGTTACAACTGCCGACATACCACTGACAAAGCACTGGTTCTGTGTCACATCACGGATCTCTTCGATCGCATCCATTGTTTCATCCGCACTTGTTGTCGTATCAAACATGGCGATCATCAGAGTCGCATCTCCTTTTGCAAATGCATCCTGCAGCTCCTGTGGAAGAAGCTCTGTCGGAATGGAGATATCTGCGAAGCTGTCATACCAGATTACTTTTTTTACATGGTCAACATCTTCTACCTTTTCTTTCAGTTTGGAGACATCCTTATAGGGGAGCCCCTCGGTAACGATCATTGTAAAGGCACCGGTTCCAAAATCATCCATCAGAACGTCCTGACCTACCATTGTTTCAATATCCTTTGGCAGGTAAGAGAGGACATCGTAATTGACTCTTGTGCTTATGTATCCAAAAAAGGACGGGATCAGAAGCACCAGACTGATGATGAAAATGACAAAACGGCTTTTTACAATACCTCTGCTAAATTTGTCCATAACTTTCCTCATCTCTTTCTTTGATCTGAAATCAATATTTCTCTTACTCTGCAATGCAGTATAAAAAAAAGAACTGCATTTAGGAAGATGCAATTCTTTTTCTTTGTTTTTATTTGATATACAAATTGATCGATCTGTATATCAGGTTATTACATTTTTAAAAAATTGTTAGGTGTAACTTACTCCTTTAACTCGTCTATAATATCCTGCATGGATCTTGTAATGATATAATCATAAACCTCTGCGATCTCCTTTGGAGACAGAAGCATTCCGCTCTGGATCCAGTTCATGACAACAAATGTCATAGACTGCGCATAATATTTGGCGATCATTGCCGGCGTCAGCCACCTGTCCTTCACAACCTTTTCTCCTGTTTTGGAGATCATGAATTCCAGAAGCAGCTCCTCTACACATTTCCTGACAATTTCTTCAAAGCTGTTCTGCCCTGTTGTTTTTGCCAGTTTTGTATAAAATTCTTTCTCTTTTTGCAGATTGCTAAAGATCAGGATCATGGATTCATCGATCATATCATTCTGCAAAAGGGGACGGATCGGCTGCAGGATCTCATCTTTTATGATGCGTTCGACCACTTCATATTTATCCTGAAAATGGTTATAAAAGGTCGGACGGATCACCTGCGCCTTATCTGTAATTTCTTTAATTGTGATTTTTTCAAGAGGTATTACAAGTACAAGCTCTTTCAAAGACTGCATGAGCATCTGCTCTACGTCCGGTTTCGTCTGCATGTCTTTCCTCCAATTTTCTAATTAAGTTCCTCTACCTGTTTGATAAAGTTCCGAATACCCTGAAAGGATTTTTTGCTGATAAAATGCATCATTTTTCTGGCATCGTCTTCTGCTGTTTCCTGATCCACATCTGCTGTCATCATCAGAAACTGTGTCAGGGTTTCCTGTTTTTCCACAAGATCCTTTGCGATCTTATTGCCTTCCTTTGTAAGGACCAGTTCTCCCTTTTCACCGACTTCCAGATACCCTTCTGCCTTGAGCTTACCCATTGCACGGCTGACACTCGGCTTGGAAAAACCAAGTGCTTTTGCCACGTCAATAGATTTTACGCGTCCGTTTTCTCTTTTCAGTAAATAAATCGTTTCCAGATAGGTCTGTCCTGACTGTTGCATGTTAAATTCCTCTCTTATCTTTCGATTTTGTTTCCCGTACTTATCTTTTCACTCACTAGGAAAGAATCTGATTTTTAATCTCTTCCAGTTCTTCCTGAGAAGGACTGCCCGGATTCCATCCGATCTTCTGTCCGTCCTCTTTATAACGCGGGATTAGATGCATATGGAAATGAAATACTGTCTGACCTGCCACTTCTCCGTTGTTCTGTACCAGATTAAAGCCGTCACAGCCAAGCTTTTCTGTCATTTTAGCTGCCATTTTTTTTGCCAGGACGATCACATCCTTTGCTTCTTCTTCCGGCAGTTCATACAAATTTGCAAAATGATCCTTTGGCAGGATCAGTGCATGTCCCTTTGTCGCCGGTCCCAGATCCAGGATCACACGGAACTTCTCATCCTCATATAATGTCTTGGATGGAATTTCCCCATTTGCAATCTTACAAAAAATACATGAATCGTTTTTCATACTATATCTTCCTTTCTTTCTATTGAACTTCTGATATAACCTGCATGATAAATCTCTTTGTCTGTTTACCGGAATATAAACATTTCATCCAGCATACGGAACAGACCGAAATCACCCTTCATTTTAATATTGCCTGTCATAAACGCCTTTTGGAACGTTTCCTGTCCCTGTATGATCTTCTGCAGTACTTCTTCCGTAAGTGTCATCTCAATATCGGGTTTTGTCCCTGTTTCCTCTAAGATCTCCAGCTCATGCTGCTCTATTTTTATATAGAAGACATCCTCTCTGTCTGTCAGCTCTATTTTATACAAACCTTTCTGTCCGGGCAAGGGATGAAAATGCGTTTCAAACGGTGCATAAATCTGCTGTATCTGCGCACCCTCATGTTTGCCGAGCATACCCTTAAATAAGGCTGATAACTCCTGGATATCTTCTTTCTGCTTCTGTACATAAATCTCATCCGAAGCATATTTGGAAAGCTGTTCCGATTCCTGTGGTGTCAGTTCCATACCTTTATTGAGTGCCACACTTTGACTGACTGCCTGATTACTTGCCGGAAGGCTTTTTATCTTCTGGTGGATCGTCCGGTAAAGATCCTCTGCTTTCTTTTCAATAATTGTCACATAATCTTTATTTTGCTCAAATTCATAAACATCTTTAATATAACCGCAAATACCGCTCGCCGGAAGACCACCTAAAATCTCCCATGCATTACTCAGATTCAGTTTCGCCTCCTGCTCGCCATAAGTTGTACTCATGACAACCGGACACATATAGATCTGGTGGATCTTATCTTTATCTCCATACATCCAGATCGCATCTAAAAAGCTCTGCATATATCCGCCAATACCGAACCATTCTACAGTAGTTGCCAAAATAATACCGTCTGCCGCCTTGAGTGTCAACGGAAGCGTCGTCAGTGCATTTTTCATTTCATACAAGTTGAACCGCTCTACAGAAACATTCAATTCCTCTAAAACCGCCTGCATCTTATCCAGCACAACGATCGTTGGATCCTCTACCAGTCCTCTGCCGCCATAATAAATATTGATCTTCATCTGTTTCCTTCTCTCTGTCTCTATCCGTTTTTACTTTCCTGCGGTTTTTTGCGTTTCTTTCTATATAAAAGAATCGCCAGAATAAAACCGCTAAATAAACCGCCTACATGTGCTGCATTATCAATATTACTTCCCGTAAATCCTGAAAATAAGGAATAACTGATCAAAAACAGGATCTTCGGAACTGTCATGATCTCCAGCTTTCCTCTGTTCCGCAGAAGAACCCACAAAAGCCCGCCGATCATACCAAAGATTGCCCCGCTTGCACCAAGGGAACTTCTGTCATCCATAAAGTAATACGAAAATGCCATGGATGCAAAGCTTCCCGCAATTCCGCTTCCCAGATACAAAAGCAGATATTTAAAATGTCCGAGTGCCCGCTCTACAATATCCCCTAAGAAATAAAGCAGCATCATATTACCGACCAGATGCGTGATATCCGCATGCAAAAACATACAGGTCAGGATTCTGTACCACTGTCCGCTGTTATACACCAGATCGCGGTTCAATACGCCTCTGTCATACAGAAAATCCCCTGTCAGGATACAGGCTGTAAATACAAGCGCATTGATAATAAAGATTGCATGATTGACAAGTGGTCTTTCTTTGATGCTTTTATAAAACTGCTGCCCTCTGGCGTCATAAATGACCGGATCCTCCAGTCTGCCCTTTGGTGCATACGGCTTTTCCAGACATTTTGTCAAAAGCTCCTTCATACCATAAAAATCTTCTGCTCTGCCCTCCGGGATCAGAAGCCTGTTTTCCTGCTCCAGGATCAGCCAGCAGAAAGCATCATCACCGGACAACCGCATTGCGGCATTTTCATCATCTGTCAGGATCAGAGATAACATATGTACATCCAGACAGCCACCGTCTACAAAACGCCAGCTGATCTTCTTTGTGATCTGCTCATATTGCTCTGCGGTAATTTCCGGATGGTCTGTCTGATCGATCAGACAGACTGCATTCGCATATCTGTTTTCCATAATAAAATAAACCGCAAAGCCGGGAACAAATTCCATCAGCTTTTTAAAGCCCTGCTCTATAAAAAAATCTTCCAGTTTCTCATTCATACAGTTACCCTTTTCTATCTTTAAAAGGGTAACATTTCTTGCCTTTGATGTCAATGTTAGCAGTGGCTAATGCGACCTCCGATACAGATAAAAAATTGCATTTCCAAGAATTCCGCAGCAACAGAAAAAAATGGGAAAAACCATCGTCATAACAGAATTTCTGCCTGTATATATACAATAACCGATAAAAATCAGACTTAAGAATATCACACCGGTAAAAAAGAACGGAACCAGAACTTTTTTATTTTTCATATTTTCTTCTGATTCATCCTCTGTATACTTTTTCTGTATCTCTTTTTTCTCTTTCTCTGTTTCCTCCGGTTGTTTTCTTTCTTCCGGGAAATAATCCGCAGCATTTTCTTTTTCCCTCGGTTTTTCTATGATCTGCGTCAGAATTGCTTCCAGTCCGAGACTGTCTTCGCGCACCAGCTTGTAAAACCGGTAAGCATAGGTAACTGCAAATTCATCCTCCTGATCGATCATGCTCAAAAGCTCCTGCGCCAGATTCGTGGTCTTATCCTGTAAAGCGGCTGAAACAGAAGGATCATAACAGAAATAAAAGGATCCCTCATAAAAATAGATCATTTCCGGGGAAAGTAATAAACCATCTGCAGGCAGGAAATATTCCTGCAGCTTTAATAAAACCAGATAAAGAGCTGTAAAAAATGTCTGTATGTCTGTTGCCGTCAGAGCCTGTCTTTTTGCAAATGTCTCCAGACTGCTCCCACAGACTGCATAGGAAAGTCTCTTTTCTCCGTTAAAATTCTGCAGACTGCATGGAAAAAGTCCCGATATCTCATTTTCTGCCAGCATCTGCAGGAAAAATGCAGATGCCTGCTCCATTTCCCCCAAAATCAGAAAACTGCCCTGTGCCTGTTTTTGATATTCTATTTTCATGATCTGTCCTCTCTTTTTGCATGATTACTGATCTGCCGGATCCGGTGCGATTCCCAGATCACTTTCGATGGGTTCAAGCGTTTTATCTTTTTTTCAACCTGTCCGGAAAATACCCCTGCCCGAAACCCCATCCCCCGAAAAAAGGAAAGCAGGGGACTTTTTCGCTCCAGTCTGATCTGTGCTTTGATCTCCCATAAAGAAACCGAAACGGAATAATCCACATTAGTCAGAAAAACCAGCCTCTTTTTCCCCATTTTCTGCATTTCCTTCAGGATCTTATCCTCTGTTTCGCGCCTTCCCGCATGCTCCATCTGCGCACCGTGGATTACTGCCTGCCCTGCCAGATCCACTGCTGCTGCCCGGTTATAAAAGAAAATGGCCGTTTCTGTCAGAAGCATAAAAAGAGCCAGAAGAAGTGGCAGAAGAAATGCTGCCTCTACGGTCGCACTACCCTTTCTGTCGTATTTTTCTGTCCGTATTCTTTTTATTTTTCTGCTTTCTATCACGCCCATTTTCATTTTCTGTTCCATTTTTATATATCTTCCTGTTTTCATCTCTAATTTAATGAGTCGTTTTATGACCTGTCGACACTTACATTTTAATATTAAATATAACTGAACCATTGCTCATCATCTTGTCCCTTAGAAATTACTAACCAAATAGATCAGATAAGAAAACGTAAGAAACGGCAGATACGGTATTTCCGTCTTTCTGTTCCCTTTCCGCACCAAAATAAGAAAGATCCCTGCAATACCTGCCATAAAAAGCCCTGCCACAAAAATAAAAAACACCGGATAAAAGGGCAGATAGCAGGCACACAGCAAAACCGCAAATGCATCTCCCTTTCCGATCGCTTCCTTTGTCAGAATGGAAAGAACAAACAAAAGGATACTGAACAAAAAACCCGGTACCTCTGCCCGTAAAAACCCATCCGGCATTTGATAAAATGCAAGTACAACCCCCGGTAAAAGGAAAGCAATATTTACCTTTTTTTCTCTGATATCCCGCACAGATAACAAAAGCAGAAAAAGAAAACCGATCCATTCCCGTTTCATTCTATTCCCTGCAGCAGTCCTTACACGCTGCTCTCCCTTCTGCCTGCGACAGCAATACAACGTGCAGACTCCGTTTCAGATCCGGACAGTTGATCTCTGTATGATACTTTACCCCATAATCTGTAATAAACACGGTCGTCCGCTTCAGTTCTTCTTTTGTCAGTTTCAGACATTTTTTGCATGTATCATAAATTTTTCTATCCTTGTTTCTTTTTGCACCGACATCTTTGCCACTGACAGGTAAAATATCGATATTTAAGTGCTTACAGCTTCTTTTTCTGTGATAAACAGATCCATGCTCCGTCAGAAAAACATAAATTGCACTTTCTCCTGTCACATCTCCGTTTGTCGCATCATAGCCGTTAAATTTATGGACAATACAGTGATTTTCCAAAAGGATCGTCCGTATGCCCGGACATTTCGGTGTCAGAGAAGCTGAATAAACACGGCGCAGACGGATCATATCACTCTGACTGCCCTGTACACCGGCTGCCAAAACCGCCGTTTCTCTGGCTGTCTTATGCAGTTTCAGCTGCCGGTCCATATAATTTTGGGTTATCGTGACAATTGATAATAACATAAGACATCCGATCAAAAAGAGCGGAACAACAAGTGCGGCTTCTACGGTCATGCTTCCCTGATCCATACACCATATACGGAAGAAGAGTACAGAAAATGGTCTCTGGCAGATCTTTTTTGGGAGATTGTTGTTCGATTGAACGGGATAATAAAACTGTGTCTGGAGTATTTTTCCTTTCTGTCTTTTGATTTTATGTATGCCAGAGGCCATCTTCTGTACCCTCCTTTCCTGATAGCACTTAATAGTAAAAAGTTCTTTCTAATTCTTTGCTGTAGCCATATTTACTTCCGACCTCCGCCTGTATGCTGAGATAGTCCACACAATCTGCCAGATAAAAGGATGCATCTTCTGTCTGCAGATGCATTTCCACAATGTCCATCATACGCAGCACCTTTTTCTCTTCTCCTTCCGCTGCCAGAAACAGACGCAGATATTCCTGATAAGATAATTCTCCGGGCTTTTTCTCCTGTGTATCTTTAACTGACGTATCTCCTTCGTATTGCAGCATTCCTTCCAGGCTGTAATGCCAGTTCTGTGCTGTTTTCAACAAAGACACACCACCGCCTGCCAGAAGTGTTCTGACATCATACACCGCCTCTGCATAAGCCCACGCAAATAATAAGGAAATCTTGATCGGCTCAATTAGTACGGGAACACCTGCTGCCGTAGCGACTGCAAAAGCCATCGCCGCTGCTTCTGCCATTTTTGCGCCGTCAGAAAACAAGTAGGTAACATTACTGACTTCCCGGATCAAAAGTAACCTGTGGACAACATATTTCAGATTTTCTATATCACTGTTTTTTCCGCCCAGAATATATTCCAGCTGATAGGACAATTCTCCTGCATCTTTTTCCTCATCCGGAAAACAGCTGCATTTTTCCATAATATAACTGTCAAACAACAGCTTTTCCGCTGTTTTTACCTGCTCCCGGGAAGTAAGTCCGATTCCCTCCTGCTTTCCTTCTCTGTGAGAGCTGAAGCGGGCAGGGTTGATCGACTGTTCCGAAATATGCTGCTTCTGATCTGTTACAAGCAGGAGAACACCTTTTGCCCTGCTTCCATTCACCTGATCCGCCGGATTTTCCAGCTCTGTTTCTTCCAAAACAGGATTTCCTTCCGCATCAACCATTCCGGTGTCTTTTTTCGGAAGCTCCGTTTCTTCTATGATACGCTGGTTCTGCTGTCTTTCCGCCGTCACATCTCTTGTCAATAATCCACTCTCCTTAGCAGCGATAAGTTCATTTTTCAGCTCCGCCACATAGGACAGCCCATATTTCTGCTCCATATACCGGATCGCCTGTTTTTCAAAAACAGCTCCCTTCTGATCCGTTGCATACGCATACGCCGGAAAAGAAACATCCGACAAAAAACATTTTGTCAGATCTGCCGTAGCTGCCGTCTGACCCTGCATCAGATTTTCATTTGCATAGTAACTGAAATGCTTTTTGGCACGCGCAAGAGAACCTGTTTTTTCTCCATAGGAGGTATCTATAAAAAGAAGATCATATGCATCAAAAAGTGCCCGGTTATACTCTGCAAACACAGAATACACTGCCAGATCCACAGCGGTTTCTGCCTGTATGCTGATCGCTCTTTGTCTGGCACCTTCTATGACCGTCACAAACAAAGACAGTAACACCGCCAGCATCCATGTCATATAGACAGTAACAGATCCTTTTTTCATTTGATACCTCCCTTCGCAAAGCTCAGACTTTGCCGCTTTCTGTTGAAATGGTCTTGAAAATATTATTGACGATTGTTGTAAGCTGCTTTTTAAAGATCAGAACAAGTCCGATCAAAACAACCAGAATCAGGATCATTTCCACTGTTCCGATTCCTTTTTCATCACGCCAGATTTCTTTGATCACCTGCATCTTCTCACCCCCTTTCCGGATTTAAACAGGTTATATGCCTCACACTTTCGCACCCGAGCGGATACGTAGCATGATCTATATTTCAGACATTTTCTGATGCAGACTACCATGCATATGTCGGAAAACGTCAGGAAACTGAAAACGATAAAAATGCCGGAATCATGATAAGCAGCATAACAAGCAGTAAAAGCAGTACCATGGGAAACAAAAGCTTCGTCCCTGCTTCTTCTCCCGCTTTTTTTACCTGCTGCTTTTGCAGAAGAAAGGCAGAAGCCGCTTCTTCCCGGAGCATAGGCAGAAAATCCTTTGTTCCTTTTTTTACATTCTGGATCAGCAGAGCGCAAAATTTCAGATAAAGAGCACTTCCACATCGTTTTCCGAATTTGTCCAACGCCGGTTCCAGCATCTCATTTTTCATATCCCGGCAAAAAAGCTTTAGTTCCATGGCAAGATAAGGATTTTTCTCTTCTTTTTCCATTGTCTGAAAAATAAAAGGAACCGTCATGCCTGCACCTGCAAGCAACGTAAATTTGCTGACAAATGACGGATAGGAAAGTACAAGCTCCCTGCTTCTTTTCTCTGTTTCCTTCTCCAGATCCCGATCCTTTGCGAGGAAAAGCAGGAGAAACACAGCAGGGAGGAAGAGAAAAGCGATCAGAACTGTATTTTGATCCGAAAGATGATAGCTGACAGTCTGTCCCTGTACTTCTTTGGGAAGCTGCATTACTTCTTCTGTTTTCTGCTTCTCATCTGCATCCTGCAGAATATCTGTCAGTACTTCTTCCTGCTGCTTTTCCTTGGAAACATAAGGATATACCATCACAGAAAAACTGTGTTCCCAGATCTGTTCCTGACAGGACATGATCGCAGTCAGAAGCACAGCTTTTGGCTCTTTGAGTTCCTCTGTATTCACACTGCCATCACTGTCGATCAGTGTATAATCATCACTTTCCCAATCGATCCGGAACGGATAGCCTTCATATTCTTTCTGTAAGTTCAGATCTTCCGTCACATGAGCAAAAGATGTATTATTTCCAAGCAATATGGTTTCAAAAGCTTTTATCAACTGCTCCCGTTTTTCGGTAAGTTCCTGTTTGGTAAATTGTCTGCTTTGCAGCGCATAGACCAGATTTTTTTCTTCCCTGCCATTGGATATGACAAGTGCAACCTCTCTCGGATCTTCCAGATACTGTCCGCGCCTGAGCTCATAACCGTTCTGCAGAACGGATTCTGTTTTCTCTTTTCCGTACAAAAGCAGAAGAAAACAGATCCCTACCAGCAGAACAGGCAGCAGATCCGCGGTTTTCCTTGCATAATATGTCCGCAAAGCTTCCTGTTTTTCCATCGTGGGATGCAAAATCCTTAAATGTTCTTTTACCTTTGGCTGATACAATTTTTGAAAAACAGAATACCCAAATAGCCGGTAACAAAATTCATAAACTAATTTTTTCATATATGGATCTCCATGATCTTTTCAGATAACAGATAAGCTGTGGCATAAAGAAGGAGACAGGCGGACATGATCAGAATACCCATTGGATTTTGATACAGAGGCATAAAATAACCGGGGGAAGTCAGGGAAATATATCCCATGATAAAAAGTGGGATCAGAAGCATGATCCGCTGTTCCATTTTCTTTCCGGTCAGCATGACATCTATTTCCGCGAGCAGTTCTATTTTCTGACCGATCACATCTGCTGTATTGGCAATCATGGCGTTCAGATCTCCGCCGCTCTTTTTGGCTGTGGCGAATACCTTTGCAAAATCCATGATATCCGTCATCCGGCTTCGTTCTCCCAGATCATTCAAAAGCGCTTCCAGAGAAATGTGGTTTTCCATCTGTCGTTTCATGCTCTTACATTCCTGCAGAATATCCGCAGATGCATCATATAAATAAGTCAGATCTCTGCAGGCTTCCAGAAAGGCATTTTCAATGGAATAACCCGCCTTCAGAGAAGCACCAAAGGAAAGGATCAGATCCTTAAACTCTTTTACAAGCTGCTTTTTCCGCTTTTCCAAAAGCTGTTTCTTTTTCTTTTTCCATAAAAAAGGAAAAAAAACAATACAGAGACCGCCTGCCAAAAATGTTCCGAAAAAAAGCTTTCCGATCAGTAAAAACAGAACTGTAACAGCAATCAGAAACGAAATCATCTCCCGCCGTCTGAATGTATATTTGTCATAATTCATAGTGTAATACCCGCCTGCTGCAGTTTTTCCGTATGAACAAGCGATCCTGTCTTTTTCCATATGCCCTGCACATTGCCATTCCTTTCTCCTGTTTCCTGAAATTCATACAAAACAGAAAGCAGAACTTCCCCCTGCTCATAACCAACAACCTCTGATACGGACAATACCCTTCTGCTCTTGTCCCGCAGTCTTCCCAGATGAACGATCAGATCCACACCACCGGCGATCTGCCTGCGGATCGCTGCAAGCGGAAGCTCCATCCCCATGAGTACCATTGTTTCCAGACGGGCTATCATATCTGCTGCACTGTTGGCATGTCCCGTGCTCAGACTTCCGTCATGACCGGTATTTAAGGCCTGCAACATATCGATTGCTTCTGCTCCCCTGACTTCTCCGACGATGATCCGGTCCGGCCGCATACGAAGTGATGCACGGATCAGATCCCGGATCGTTACAGGCTTACAGCCTTCCACGTTGGCATTTCTTGTTTCCAGCCTCACCAGATTGTCATTTCCCTGAATCTGCAGCTCCGCACTGTCCTCGATCGTGATGATCCGCTCTGTACGGGGTATAAAAGAAGAAAGTGCATTTAAAAAGGTCGTTTTTCCACTGCCTGTTCCGCCACTGATAAAAATGTTATAGCCCGCAATGACAAGCTTTTCCAAAAAAGTACAGATCTCCTGTGAAACAGAACCAAGTCTTAAAAGCTCCGGTATGAGCAGCGGTGTTTTTCCAAAGCGGCGGATCGTCAGGATCGGCCCATTGAGTGCAACAGGCGGCAGTACGACATGGACACGGCTTCCAAAAAGTCTTGCATCTACGATCGGACTGCTTTCATTAACCACTCTGTTTGCTTTTGCAACGATCTGCTGGATCACATCCAGAAGCTTATCTTCTGATTCAAAGGCAGTCTGCCATTGCTGTAGTCTGCCTTCCTTTTCGATGAAAATGTGATCCGGACCGTTTACCATGATCTCTGTCACAGTTTCATCTTCCAATAGCTCCTGCAAAACATCATACTTCCGGATCGCATAATAAATTTCCCGGCAAAGTCTCTTTTTCTCTGCCAGTGGGATATATGTCTCTTTCCCCATAAGCCAGACTTCGTTTTCAACCAGTTCCTGCACCGCTTCATCTTCCATTTCCATGGAATGATCCAGCTTTTCCAGAAGGCGGCTTTTGATTTCCTGTTTCAGCTCATTCATCTTCTTCCTCTTTTTCCATCAGCTTCTGTACATAATCCGCCAGTTCCGTATGTGTATAAAGTGCCGCCTGATAGGAAAATTCCTTAAAAACAGGTATTTTACATTCTTTCGTTTTGGAAAGCAGATCCTCTTTTTTGATATGGGAGAGCAGCTTTTTATACTGCTCCATCTTTGCCATTGCCAGTCCATCCTTAGGGATACAGCTATAAATCTCATCACACAGCTCCAGCAAAGAGAAAAGTCCTCTTACCTGCTCCGTCAGATCCAGAATGATCACTTCATAGTCTGTTTCCCGGATGATCTTCCGCAAAAATGCCTGCCATGTTTTTTCATCGATTTCCTCCATATCGGGATAGGAAAAAACGGGCGGTAAGTAGTAAAGATTTCCGGTCATTTCCACCATGCTTTCCAATCTGCATCTGAATTTTTCCGCATCTTCCTGTAAAAAGTACAGAATATCCATCATATCGTATACAAATTTCTTCTGCATGATATATTCAAACCCGGAATAAGGTTCAAAATTCAGATAAAGCACCTTCTTATTTTTTGCAAGGATCTGTCCCATCGTCAGTGCGATAGAACTTTGCAGCATATGGTGCGCCGGAGAGTAAAAAGCAATCAGCTTTGTTTCCGTAGCTGCAGTTCCCTTTACCGGTAAAAGTGCTTCTTCCTCACACAGCTTCAAAATGGCCTTTGCCATCTCATGGATCGACTGGTATTTATAAATACCGGAGCTGTTCTTTGCTTCCGTCAGATACAGCGGACGTCTGACTTTTGTTAGAAGCTGCTCCGTCTGAAAAGCATCCAGAAAATCTTCTCCGATCAGGCAGATATCCTCTTCCTCCCGTTCCTTTTCAAATGCCAGAAAACGATCCGCATCATCAAATGCCATGATAGGAAAATGAAAGCGGTCTTTTAAATACGCAGAAAGTGTTTTCACAAGGATTGTTTCCCTGTCACAGATTGCAAGTAATTGATTCATAAAATACTTCCTCCTGTTTGTAGTGCAATCACGCCAAACAGGATTGGAATACTGAAATGGATGACTGCTTTTTTTCTTGTTTTTTTGAAAATCAGGCGATATGCCAATACGAAAATGGAAATGAACGCGCCCGCAAAGCAGGCATAGATAAAAATAGAAATACTGTGCATAATTCCCGTAAACAGGGCACACACGCTGAAAAGCTTGATATCACCGCCTCCAAATGCACCAAAGCGGTAAACCGGTATGAGAAGCAAAAAGAAAACCGCTGCTTCCAAAATACCTCTGCCTGTTCCTATCCAGCCACCAGTCAGCCACCGATAACAGATGCCTGCCAGATATCCTGCCAGTATGATCCGGTTACTGATCCGGAACGTAAAAAGATCCATCACAACTGCCAGACAGAGGATTCCATACAAAAAGATCATACATCCTCCAAAATGATATAATTTTAAAAACGTGGAAATTGTGAAACAGGAACTGTTTCACCGATAGCAGAACTGCTATCTGTCTGTAAGCTGCATTATATAAGAGGGATTTACAAAAGTAAACCCCTCTTTACAAAAAAGATCATTTTTGTGAAAACTGCCGGATTTTCAGAAAAGCTGCATGCAAAACAGCATGCAAACCCCCGGAATTCCTAGGATCGTGCTTGTCAAAAGCGTCCAGACATTAACCCCGACGAACAGATCCAGTGCCAGATAAGAAAAGAGCTGATCCAGTCCTATGATCGTCACAAAACCTAAAATGCCACGTTCCACCAGACCAAGCACCAGTCGTCTTTTTTTCTGAAAACTGCTCAAAAACAAAACAAAAAGACAGACACACACAATAAAAATATACATATAATTCTGAGATGTAAATTCTCCCATTTCAAACACCATCATGTATTTTTCTATTTCAGTGTATGCCTGTTTTTATTATTTATGTATGATCCTTCTGCCTATTCCATAGTAAAAATTTTATCAGACTTCAAATGACAGACTGTTGACACCAAGCAGCTCTGCTGTCCGCTCATCAGGCTGTCCGAATCCAATAAAGATCTGCGCCTTTTTACCATCATAGACACGTTCGCCATCCTCTGTTACAGTAGAAAATGCAGTTTTGGAAATATGCAGGCTGATCCATTGTCCTTCCCCGGCTTTTATATGGATCCTTGCAAAAACACCGAGCTTCGGATGCAACACTTCATTCGGACTCTGTACTTTCACATAGCCCTGTAGTACTTCCTCTGTATCATAACTGCCCCTGTTTTCCACATGTACTTTTATCTCTATACCGTCTTTTACAGCATCTTCGTAAGTATATTCTTTTTCCGGCTGTATTTCATCTATCACACAATCACTGTAGGTCAGACCATAGCCAAACGGATAAAGTGGTTTTTTTGTCAGATAGCGGTAAGTTCTTCCCCGCATCGTATAGTCTGTAAATGCAGGCATTTCTGTCAGATCCCGGTATATGGTGACAGGAAGCTTTCCGGATGGTGAATATTCTCCAAATAAAAGCCTTGCCACTTCTCTTCCGCCTTCTGCTCCCGGATAAAACGCCTGTAGAATGGCAGCAGCTTCCTGATCCGCAAAATTAAGATCCATTGCAGAACCTGCAAGCAGGCAGACGATAAATGGTTTCTTTGTTTTCGCAACTGCTTCCAAAAGCCTTTGCTGCGGCGGTGGAAGAAGCAGATCCAGCTTGTCACCGGAAGCATAGGAATTTCCGGTATCTCCTTCCTCTCCTTCCAGAGTCTCATCGAGCCCCAGACAGAGAACAACCACATCTGCATGTTCTGCACAGCTGACTGCTTCACTGATCCTGTCATCAGGCTGTGCCAGTGCCTCTTCTCTGTCTTTGTATAAATGACAGCCCTGTGCATATAATACACGTCCGTCTTCTCCCAGATAATCCTGGATTCCTTCCAGAACCGTAATATATCTCGGAGGTGTTCCGTGATAATTGCCGATCAGTGCCTCTCTGCTGTCTGCATTTGGTCCGATCACACCAATTGTCATACCTTTTTTCTTTTTCAACGGTAAAATACCATCATTCTTTAAAAGAACAATACTTTCTTCTGCTGCTTTTTTTGCCAGCGCAAGATGTTCTTTGCAGGCAATGGTTTCATATGGTATCTCATCATATTCTGTTTTGTCAAACATTCCGAGCAGAAATCTTGTTGTAAACAAACGGATCGCCGCACGGCGGATCAGGGAAAGTGGCAGATCTCCCTTTTTATAAGCAGGCATAATCTCCCGGTAGGTACAGCCACAGTTCAGATCACATCCTTTTTCCAGCGCCAGATACGCACTTTCTTCCGCATTTCTGGTTACTTTATGGTTTTCATGGAAATCCTTGATTGCCCAACAGTCAGATACATAATGTCCCTCAAAATGCCACTTACCGCGCAATACCTCTTCCATCAGATAAGTGTTGGCACAGCATGGCTCCCCATTCGTGCGGTTATATGCACCCATCACAGATTCCACACCTGCCTCCACACAGGCCTGAAAAGCGGGCAGATAAGTTTCCCACATATCTTTTCTGGTGGCCTTGGCATCAAAATGATGTCTTTCCTTTTCCGGACCGGAATGTACCGCAAAATGCTTTGCACACGCCGCTGTTTTTAAATAAGATCCATCACCCTGTAATCCTTTTACAAAGGATTCTCCAAGTCTGCTTGTCAGATATGGATCCTCTCCATATGTTTCATGTCCGCGTCCCCATCTCGGATCACGGAAAATATTCACATTAGGAGACCAGATTGTCAGACCTTTATAAATATCTCTGTCCCCATGCGCAGAAGCTGCATTGTATTTTGCACGGGCTTCTGTCGCGATTGTATCTCCTATTTTTTCTATTAGCACCGGATCAAATGTAGCTGCAAGCCCTATTGCCTGTGGAAATACAGTTGCAGTTCCGGCTCTTGCCACACCATGAAGTCCTTCACTCCACCAGTTATATGCCGGAATATGCAGTCTTTCAATAGCCGGTGCATCATATCTGAGCTGCGATGCCATTTCTTCTACTGTCATCTGATCAACCAGATGAACCGCTCTTTCTTCTGCTTCTTTTCTGTTCATTGCAAAATCCTCATACTCTCTACTGTTGTTCCGTCCTTTGTTAACTTCTGCTTTTATCTTACAAAATTACTTTTGCAGCAACCTCACATTTCTTGCGATATCGTTTACAAATATTGCGAATCATACACGCAAAAACTTTCCATTTATCAATTTGTATTTTATAATGGAAAAAGAAGGTAATTTTGCGTTTTATGCATGTAAAAGGAGGAGTTTTATGGCAGAAAAAAGAGAAACACCACCAAAATATAAGCAGCCTGTTACTGAGTTTGTAGGGCGGAATCTGACAGGCTCTCTGGAGCAGATCGATTACAGTCCCAAATCCCATATCCGCATATGGTACAATAATCAGGTAGAAGGATATGCCACACATCATCATACTGCAATGGAGATGATCCTATGCATAGAAAACACATACACTGTTATTGCCAACAACAAGACCTATCATTTAAATGTTGGCGATATATTGTTGATTCCACCAAATATGTTACACAAGATCATCTGTCAGGAAGAAGGTACCCGCTTTATTTTTCTGATCAATATCGATTCCTTTTCCAATCTGGAAGATTATCATACACTTGATCCTGTTTTTATGGATGCTTATTACTGCTCTGCCATTACTAAGCCTTCTATTTATCAGGAATTTTATGCTAATCTGATGCAGATGATCGATACGTATTTTTCCAATGATATTTTTTGGGAAACAACGATATTTTCTCTTTTACTGAAAAGCTGTATTTTGATTGGAAAAGAACAATATGATCAGTCCGTTACTCAGGCTGATACAGATAATATTAATAAACACAGGGAACATTATGATAAGTTCGTAAGCCTTCTGACCTTTATTGATGCTAACTATCAGGAAGATCTGAGTCTGGAACAGGCTGCTGATTACATTGGTTTTTCCAAATACCATTTTTCACGTTTATTTAAGCTCCATACAAATACAACTTTTTATGATTATTTGTCTCACAAAAGAGTACAGGCTGCGCAGTCTCTTCTTGCAACCGACATTCCGATCACGGACATTGCATTCCAGACGGGTTTTAATAATCTGACTACCTTCTGCCGGTGTTTTAAAAAATGTACCAATTGTTCTCCAACGGAATACCGTAATAAATTCCGCGAAGAACAGGTAAATTAAACATCTCTTTTCAACAAAAAAGGAAGCCAAAAGCTTCCTTTTTTTGTGAATGAGAGAGATACTTTATATTAACCTTTTACACTACCTAATGCGACACCTGCAATAATATACTTAGAAAGCAACAGGTACACAATGATCAGTGGTAAAACGGTCAATGTCAGACCCAGATAGACAGAACCGTATTCCGTCTTATAAATATCACCCCGAAGAAGGCTGACCATGATAGGCATGGTATATTTATCCTGGTCTGTCAGCAGGACAAGTGGTGTAAACAGGTTATTCCAACTGGATACAAAACTGAAGATTGCCTGTGTTGCAATCGCCGGTTTCATAATAGGGAGGACAATGGAATTGAATATAAAATATTCACCTGCACCGTCAATTCTTGCTGATTGCACAATTTCCATCGATAAAGTGGATTGTAAATACTGCCTCATAAAAAATACCATAGATGGCGAAGCAATTGCCGGTAAAATCAACATGAGCAGATTATTTGTCATATGGATTTTATAAACCATCTGGTAAAAACCGATCATCGTAACCTGCGCAGGAATCATCATAACAGCCATGATAAAGCTGAAAAACGGCCGTTTCAGTTTCCAGTCATATGCTGTCAGTGCATATGCCGTCAATGATGAGAAATAAACCGCCAGCCCTGTGGAACCTACGGAAATGATCAGGGAATTTATAAATCCTCTGGCAGGATTAAAGCTTTTTCCAAGCAGAATCTTCAAGTTTTTGATCATATGTGTAGATGGCAGAAGAGAAATTGCATGCTGCTGTATTTCCGTTGTCGATCTCGTCGCATTCATGATCATGATCCAGAAGGGCATAATACTGATGATCGCCAGCAGAATACATACAACGTAGATCACAATCTTCAGAATTCTATTTTCTTTATTGTGTAACATTTGCACCCTCCCTTTCCATTCTTTTCTGTGCCTTCAGCTCCTGTCTGTACTTCTTTTCCTGTCTTCTGATCTCACGAAGTCTGAGTTCTTCATCCTTATCTCTTAAAATGTAGAACATAAATGCTGAGATAACGCAGATGATCAGGAACATGATCATGCTCGCTGCTGCTGCCCTGTTATACATATAACTGCCACTGAATGCCTGATTGTAAATAAATACGCTTGTTGTAAGTGTTGCATTATCCGGTCCGCCAAGCAGGAACAGCTTTGGAATATCAAACATATTCAGACCACCGATAAGACTTGTAACAAGTGTAAACAACAAAATTGTTTTAATATTCGGAATCGTAACATAAAAGAATGTCTGTACACGATTCGCGCCATCTACTTCCGCTGCTTCAAAAATCTCGGGACTGATACCAAGTACACCGGAAATCAGGACAACCATTGTATAGCCATACCACATCCATGTCTGGATGAAAATAACAACACCCTTTGCAACTGCTTTATTAATGAGCAGGTTTACAGGCTCATTAGTGATACCAAGTCTTACAAGTAGATCATTTACCGGTCCCATCGGATATCCGAATAAAGCATTAAACAGGATTGCCACAGTTGCAGCAGTAATAATATTCGGCATATAGAAAAGAACCTTAAATAATCCCTGTCCTTTTACCTTACTTCGTTTATCTGTAAACCATGCAGTTAACAAAAGTGCCAATAATATCTGTGGAATAAAGTTACAGATCCACAGGAAAACTGTATTTCTTAACGCCTGTTGAAAAGACGGATTGGTCAATATAATTTTAAAATTACGAAAGGGATCTTCTGTCAGAAAATGAAAATTTGTCATTCCGAGACCCTTCAGATCTGTAAAACCAATCAAAGCTGTATATACGATCGGATATAAAGAAAACAATATAAATGCAACCATAAAAGGAATACTGAATATGTAACCGTATTTTGCATATCCGTGATGCTTTCTTTTTCTCACATCTTTCACCTCCAATTCCTTTCATACATCAAAGATGTATGATACAGCCTCATCCCTTAACCGGGATGAGGCTTCAGATCATTTTTATTCTACGATTACGTCCAGATTATCCGCTACCTGCTGTTTAAAATCTGCAATTGCCTGCTCACGGGACTTATTACCTGCTGTGTATTCACGAACCTGTTCTCTCCAGTAAGTATTGATTGTCTCATCATACTGTGTCAGGTTGGTACCCTTTGCATAAGAGTTAGCCGGAACAAATACATCAAACATGTTCTGTCCGCCAAGGAAATCCACGGATCCGTCAGATTTTGACATAACTGTTCCACTGGCTACACAGTCTTTTGTGCCACCTTCTCCATTATAAGTACCGTTTGCCCACATATACTGCAGACCTTCTTCACTGCTGTCAAGTGTAATCCACTCAAGGATATCCTTTACAGCTTCCTTCTTCTGTGTATCTTTGTTTGCAAGAAGCCATGTACCGCCCCAGAAGAAACCGATTGGAGGCTCACATACTGCCCAGTCACCATAAGTACCTTCTCCAACCTTTTCGCCACCACAGTTAGGAGCAAGTGTATAGTTGATCAGCCATGCAGGACCAAAGAAACCGAAAATCTGCTGTGCACCTTCGCCCTTCATATCTGCAAACCATGCATCCTGCCAATCCTGTGTATCATTATGATAACCATTGTCTTTCAGTTTTTTGGAAAGATCTAAGAACTCTTCACGTTTTGGATCGATATTTAATTTTCCGTCCACAATCCAACCTTTATCTGAGCTGTTTTCCACTGCATGCCAGATATCGCCATCACCTGAAACAATACCATAACCTTTTGCTTTTAATTCAGCTGCTGCATTGTAGAACTGATCCCATCCGGGACCAACCTTCTTTGTAATTTCTGCCGGATCATCTGTTCCCCAGACATCTTTTGCAATGGAACGACGATAAATAAAAGCACCACCTGTTGCCTGATAACCAAGTGCAACCAGTTTTCCGTCAGGATTTGTTCCGATATCCATCGTATACTGCGCAATATCCGCATCTTTTGTCATAGTAGCTACATCAATGCCAAGATCTTCATAAGCTGCTGCATACTGTGAAGCATCACCCTGTGTATATTTCAGTACAAATGCTGCTTCTGCACAATAAATATCAGGTGCATCAGCTCCTCCTGATGCAAGTGCCTGATCCAGTGCCGGCTGATAAGCACCATCCGTTGTTGCAATAATTGTTGTGTTGATATCATAATCAAAATCAGGATGCAATTCTTTGTATTTTTCAATCATACCGGGCACTTCATCTGTAAATGCCCAGACATTGATCACATGATCCGCATCTGCATTTGTCTTTGCATCTCCTGTACTTTCTGTACTTTCTTCGCTCTCTGCATCCGTTTGTGTTTCAGCAGTTGTATCTCCAGCCTGATCAGCCTGATCAGATGTACTGCCACAACCGACAAGAAGAGATGATATTGTGCATGCGCACAAAATACTTGCAATTAACTTCTTCATTTTTTTCCTCCTTACAATACCCTTTGTTTTTTACTTTGCATTGCTATTCCCAATAACAGGCCCCGTTGTGTAATAACATAACTTTATTATACATTTTTTTATATTTGATTCTTTACGATTCTTGCTTTTTATTTTGCAATTCTTGCCAAATATGTATTTCGTACTAACAATAAACACATATTTCCTGTATACTCAATTTATAATCAATTTATAATATGGATGATTTAAAGAAAGGAATGATTTTTATGAAGGATTTTTTTCAGGCTGATAATCCACTGATTCGGATTTTAGAATGTTTTTTTGATCTGATGGAACTTAATTTTCTCTTTATTCTGACATCGCTCCCTCTTTTTACAATAGGGAGTTCACTTTGCGCATTATATAATACAAGTATTAAAATGATCCGGAAAGAAGGTATTTCAATCCATAAAAACTATATGCATTGTTTTCGAAAGCAGTTTAAATCTGCAACGCCTTTATGGATCTGTCTTTTTCTTTTATGTGCTTTTTTCCTGACAGATTTGTATATTGTCTGTTTTATACTTGACCGGAAATATGTATTGCTACAAGTTCCGTTTCTGATTCTGCTGTTTGTGTTATTTTCCATTATCATTTATGCGTTTCCGCTGCTTTCCTTTTATGAAGCAACTTTAAAAGACACTTTAAAAAATGCCATACTGCTGAGTCTCAGTAATCTGCCAACAACCATTCTGATCCTGTTTATCCCTGCCTTTTTACTTTTTCTTTCATCTCTTTCGGGCAAAAATCTGGTCATGATCGGAAGCCTGTTGTTCTTTTTTGGTTTTGCAGCATTGGCTTGTTTTTATTCTTTGTTTTTATCTAAAATTTTATTATCCTGTGAAAAGGATGTATCATAATATTACTATTTTTATTATCTGTCTTATGCGTAAAAACCGCGACTGCTGCTGCCATCCTGACTGCTGACTGTCAGATCTTCCCGTCCGTAGGTCAGACCTGCATAAATCTGCTGGCTCTTCTGCATGACAGGATCACTCGTATCGTTGACAGCATCTTCTTTATATATTTCGTAAAGTCTGCGCATCACCTTTTCTGCTTCAAAAAGCGGTTCTGCTTTTTTACTGCCAAGGGCTATGCCAAGCTGCCTGCTGACATATAAGTATAAACCCAGAACAGTTCTGCCAAGCTCATTTTTTTCCTGCACGCTATCTGTCAGCTCCCGCAGACAGTCAATGGATTTTTCCATGCTTCTGTGAAAAGCATCTTTCTGTCCGTCCGCAAGCGCATCTTTTGCATCTTCCATATATTGCAGAAAAATTTCATATAACAGCACAATGAGCTGGCTTTTGTTTGCCTGCGTGATCCGCAGTGTAAATTCCTGTTTTTTTTCGTTTGTCATGTAGGAGTCCTCTAATGTCCTATAACTTGCTTTGCAAGTTATTTGGCCGCACATTTTGGTCGCACATTTGCTGACGCAAATATGTGACAAGCTTCGCAAATATGTGGCAATTATTCTATAACTTGCTTTGCAAGTTATTTGGTCATACATTTGCTGACGCAAATATATGACAATTATTGTAACAGTTGCAGTACTTCTGCCGGTCTCTGGTTCGCCTGTGTCAGAACGGAAATGCCTGCCTGATTGAGCACCTGCTGGTTTGCATATTCTGTCATTTCCTCTGCCATATCTGTATCCATGATACGGGAGAAAGCACTTGTCACATTTTCTTCTGTGACACCGAGGCTGCTCTGTGTATGCTCCAGTCTGTTTTCATAAGCACCTATTCTGGAGCGGACAGAAGAAATATAAGCATTTGCCTGCTTGGAAAGTTCTATTGCCCGCTGCGCACCTTCCTGTGTGGAAATATCGATATCGGAAAGACCAAGTGTATCCAGAGAAACCTCCGGAATACGAATCGCAAGCACCTGTCCTTCATTGGCTCCGATCTGGACGCGCATGGCTCCGATTCCGGTGATATCAAGTGAGATGCTGCCATCCTGGCTTGTTGTTGTAACATTCTTATCTACTTTAAATGTGATCTCAAATTCATTTGCTGCTGTGACAGTTACTTTGTCGCCGTCATAAGTGATCTTGGCATCTTTCGGGAATGCATTTTCACTGCCATCCTGCAGAAGTGTTACACTACCGTCTTTCAGATCTACATTTCCATCCTGATCAAGCGGGATCGGATTTACCAGACTGAACTTATAATTTGCGACCGGTGTTTCATCGGAATAATAGCTTACCTTAATGCCCTTTGCATCTGCATAGCCTTTTAGATCGCAATCGCCGTTTAACAGCTTTTTGCCGTTAAATTCCGTATCATTTTTCATACGTTCGATTTCTTCTTTCAGCTCTTTTATCTCTGCCTGAATGGATTCCCTGTCGGAATCTGTTTTTGTACCTGTTGCTGCCTGTACGGAAAGCTCATTCATACGCTGTATCATGGACTGTATTTCTGTCAGTGCACCTTCTGCCGTGCTGACAACGGAAACTGCCGTACTTGCATTATCCTTAGACTGTGAAAGCCCCTTGAGCTGTGCATTCATACGCTTTGCGATCGCAATTCCGGATGGATTTTCCTTTGCATGATTTACCTTATAACCTGTCGATAATCTCTCTGTTGAAACATTAAACTTTTTTTCATTCACTGTAAGTGCTGCATTGGCTACAACCGCCGATACATTGTAATTGATCTTCATACCTGTTCACCTTTCTGCTTATAATTCCGTTAACAGTCTGATCAGCTGTTTTGCTGTCTGATACAGACCATTTGCAGAAGTATGACTTCCCTGTACCTCTTCTGACCGGTTTTCTGTATTTGTATGCATCTGCTTCCCTGCAGACTGCTCCGTATCATAATAAGAATTTTTAATATCCTGACTATATACAATAGTAATATCGGCAGAATATCCTGTTTTCGAAAGAACAGACTGTTTAAAATCTTCCTCTTTTTCCTGTAATTTCTGCATGGTATCTTCCCTGTTACAGCCGATATATCCTGTTATTCTGCCATTTTCCTGTCTGCACTTTGCAGCTATGATCTCTCCATCCGTCAAAGTTACCTGTAAAGAAGCGGATGCTTCTTTCTGCTCTGTATGACGGAAGCGGACAGTAACACTTGTCAGTTCTCCGCGTATCACAGCGGGCATTTCATAGCATTCCTCTTTTGCCAGATGAGAAGATAAACAAAGCTGCTTGGCAACCAAAGAAAGTGCTTTGATATCGAGCAGATCCGACTGTTCATAAACAGCTTCCTCCACTGCTTCCTGCATTGTATCGGTAAAGTCCTTATAAGACTGCTTTGCTTCTTCCACATCGTTAAAATGAGATAACAGCTCTTCAAAAGCAGCGTCGACATCCGGAAAAATATCTGACTCTTCCATTTCAGACTCTGCATCCTTTATTTTTCTGAACATATCTCCGCGGCTGTTAAATATCTGTTTTGCTGCTGCCATATTCTGTGCATGCACAGGCTGTCCGAAAGCTGTCAGAAATTCAACTACAGGCTCCTGCACTGTCAGATCTTCCCGCATCTGCGCAAGCTCTTCCCTGCTCTGCATGATAGAAATGCTTTCCATTTCCGTCTGCACGGTTTCCATGGAAAGTACATCAAACAGCTCCTTTGCCCGATACCGGTAATAGCTGTCGATCTGGTCAGAAATACTTTCTCCTTTTTGCAGTACATCCTTTTGCAGACCAAAATCATTATCTACCTTTACATCTACTTTCTTTTTCTGCCCCGTTCTGACAGCGGAAAGCAGATTAGAAAAGGTGAGTTCCTGCCCGCTTGCAACAACGGTTCCGATCGCTTTTCCGTCTCCCTTTTCAATCTGACGGATCAGACGGTAAATACCGATATAAGATGCTCTTTCTTCTGCGGAAATGGATTTTTCCTGCTCCAGCTTATATAAATACCGGCTGAATCTTTCTTCGTTGTCCACATAGGCTGTCTGCTGATTTTGCAGATAAGCAGTCAGCTCATCCACTGTCTCCTCCAGCGGATTAACACCTTCCCGTATCATCTGAAGCACTCTGGCAGGTGTCATTTCAGAAAGCAAGTTCTGCAGCTTTGCATCTGCGTATCTGACTTCTTCAATATTCTCTTTTGTGATCTCCTGCCGGTTATAAGCTAAAATACGGACAGCTCTTCTGTTTGTATCCGTAGCTTCCATTTCGTTTTCGAAAAGCAGATCATCTACATTCCGGAACGCATCTTTGATGGAATCTCCCAGATCCGCTCTTGGCTGTGTCATCAGTGCTTCATAGCTTTCTCCTGCCTTCTGGTACTGGCTCTGACGGCTCAGACCTGCCTCATAAATACCGGAAAGCTGATAACCGCCGATCTGTCTGCCGATCGGGCCGAGGATTGCTGCAGGCATCTGACCGATCTGCATAATCTTATGGCTGTTTTCCTTCCAAACCTCATCCATCGCTTCATCCGGAAGAGAAATTCCCATGGTTTCTCCACTTTGCTGCTCTATTTTCTTAAGGTTTTCCACAAGATCCTCGATTGGCTGTGTATCAATCGCATAATCGCTCTGTAAGAGAAGCAGATTGGCTCTGACTGTCATCTGAAGCCGTACTTCTTCCATAACACGCCTTGCATGGATCTGCTGCCCGGACAGCTGCACATCCGTTTCCATAACATCACCGGATGAAACGGAAGCTTCTTTCTTCATCTCCAGATCGTTCTGTGCTTTTGCCAGATTCCGGATATTACAGATCTGTCCCTTAGAAACAACCTTATCAACAGCTTCATCACTGATAGAAGCAGCCTCATCCATGATCTTTTCTGCTTTTTCCAGAAGGCTTTCTCCGGCAAGAAGTGCTTCTTTCGGTGCTTTTCCTTCTTTTAACGCTTCTACTATCTTTTCTGTAACAGCAGCTTCATTCCCCTGCTCCATACGATTCATATCCTGCAGCAGAAGAAGATGCTCCGCTGTCAGTGGAATATCTCTTCCGACAAGCCACATACAATCTGCTTTTGTCTGTTCATCCGCAACAAGCCCTGCTTCTTCAATCACACTGCCTATCTGCTTGGCAAATGCAGGATCTGCTGCCACTGCCTGATCCTTTTCCTGTCCCTGATAGGTGGCGGCAAATTTCGCTTTATATGTATTTTCAATCGTAACCGGCAGTTCATTTTCCAAAAGATACTGCTTCATATCATCCGTAACATCACCGATCTGCATGGCAAGATCTTTTGCATCTACCGCTTCCCTTACATTGTCTTCCGTAGGTGGAATGTCATTTTCGGAAAATGCTGCCATCAGACTCTGTGCATAACCTGCATCACCGGCAAGTGCTGTCAGCTTATCCAGTGAAAAATCATCACTGCTGTTAAAACCTGTGATCACAGTACCGGATTTTGCCATTTCCGCCTTGATGTGATCCATGATCGTAACAGCATCACCTGCTTCGATCCTGCCCGGATTTACGCCGTCCTTTACAAGTGTCTGATAATCATCCGCAGACATGGTATTTGCCATGACTGTCATATAATCTTTTAAAGAGGCAGTATCCACATAAGAAGTTTCTGCCTGGATATCCTCCATCGTTTTTCCCTGTTTATCGTAAATACCCTGTTTTGTCTGCGTAGCTGAAAACGGATTTTCTGCAAATACAGCAGCAGCTCTTATCTCTTTCTTTTCTGCTGTCTGTGCTTTTGATATTTCTTTTTCCTGATTGACCTGTATATTCGTAAAGTTGATTCTCATAGGATCCTCTTTTCTGGGTTTCTTTCCTTGTCGCCATAACTCAAAAATCCTGCCGGTCTTGCCGTCAGTCGTGCTTCGCACTTTACGATTTTCTCGTTATACGTTCAGATGAAATCAAATACAAGCTTCGCTTGTGCTTGATTTCCTTCCTCACTACAAAAAAGGTAAGCACAATGTGCTTACCTTTTATTTCGGATTCTTTTTCTTTTTTCTAAAGAGAATGCTGTTTAAAACAAGAACAATGCAGCACCATAAGCCGGCAGATCAAATGTCAGGGAATATGGTTTGTTATCACATTTCACTGCTTTTGCAGTGATTTCTTTCGGAATTGTACCACCGTTTCCACCAAAATCCACATCATCGCTGTTTAAAAGCAGTTTATACTTTTTCTTTTTATCAACACCGATCTGATAGTCTTTCCGTTCCATTGGTGTCATATTCAAAACGACCAGTATATTATTTCTGCCGTTTTCCGATTTCCTCATATAGCTGTAAATGCTTCTGTCCTTATCATCCGCATTGATCCATTCAAAGCTCTTCCAGTTATTGTCATTTTCAGACAGACATGGGTATTTGTTGTAGATCTCCAGCAGCTTCTGCATATAATATTTCATGGAGCTGTGCTCTTTATCTTCGAGATAATGCCACTCCAGCTCTCTTTCTTCCGACCATTCGCAGTCCTGTCCGAAATCCTGTCCCATAAACAGAAGCTTCTTACCGCAATGTGTGAACATATATGTATATCCTACTCGCAGATTTGCGAATTTATCTTTATAAAAGCCCGGCATTTTATTGAGCATAGAGCATTTCAGGTGCACAACCTCATCATGGGAAAGCGGCAGAATATAATTTTCGCTTTCATTATAGCTCATGGCAAATGTCAGTTTATAATGATTATCTTTTCTGAAGATCGGATCGAGGCTCATATAAGAACAGAAATCATGCATCCAACCCATATTCCATTTGAAGGTAAAGCCAAGTCCGCCTTCCTTTGGATCGCCTGTTACAAGCGGCCATGCAGTGGATTCCTCTGCGATCATCATTGTGCCCGGATATTTTTTCTTCATCATGGAATTCAGATGACGGAAAAATTCGATCGCATCCAGATTTTTATTATTACCGAATTCATTTGGCAGCCATTGTCCGTTTTCTCTGCCGTAATCCAAATATAACATGGAAGCTACCGCATCTACTCTGAGCCCGTCAATATGAAATTTATTGACCCAGAACATGGCATTGGCGATCAGGAAGTTGCTGACCTCATGTTTACCATAATTGAAGATCTTTGTTCCCCAGTCGGGATGTTCTCCTCTTCTGGCATCCGGATGCTCATACAGACATGTTCCGTCAAAATTTGCCAGACCGAATTCATCCTTTGGAAAATGCGCCGGTACCCAGTCCAGAATAACACCAATATGATGTTTATGTAAGGTATTGACCAGATACATGAAATCTTCCGGCGTTCCGTAACGGGAAGTCGGTGCATAATAGCCGGTTACCTGATAGCCCCAGGAACCGTCAAACGGATGCTCTGCAATTCCCATCAGCTCTACATGTGTATATTTCATATCCTTGCAGTATTCTACAAAACGATCTGCAAATTCGCGGTAATTGTAAAATCCGGTTTCCTTCTCCGGATCGCTGACCGGATGCTTCATCCAGGAACCGATATGACATTCATAAATTGCCATAGGCTGTTTTAAAATATCTTTTGTCTGCTTTTCTGTCTGCCATACGGAATCTGTCCATTTGAAACCGGAAAGATCTGTTACGATAGATGCATTATCCGGTCTAAGCTGTGCATAATTGCCGTAAGGATCTGCTTTGTATAACTTTCTGTCATCACTCGTCGTGATCACATATTTATACATATCCCCAATCTTTGCACCCGGAATAAATAATGCAAAAATACCTCCCTCTGAAATACGATCCATATTATCCTGAAAGATATCCCAGTTATTAAAAGAACCGATCACATTCACATACTTGGCATTTGGTGCCCATACTGCAAAGTAAACTCCCTTCTGTCCATCTATTTCTGCCTCATGTGCACCCATTTTCTCATAGATTTCATAATGTGTACCCTGCGCAAAAAGATAAGCATCTGCCTCGGTGATCATAACCGGACAATCCTGTTTTTTGCTTTCTGTCATACCTTAACCCCTTTTCTATTTTTTGATAAAATCCTTCTCTCTTAATACGATCATATCTTCTTTATCATACCGCTTCGCAAAAACAACATCCATAAAATGGGAGATGTTCTTTTTGTCCGCATGTTTGATTGCTTCGTTAATGATCTCTTTTACTTCCTCTACTGTAACCGCATGCTCGTTTGTCTGTCTTTCCTCGATCCGGTTATAAAGCGCGAGAACACCCATATCATCAATGGAATATTCCTGCTCTCTTGCATATTCCCGTCCAAAGTTTACAAGTCCGTCATTATCCAGAACATGAATGTCTATCTTGACATTAAAGTAATCCTGCACCTTCGGGTTCATACGGATCAGTCTGTCCATATCCTGCTTTGTATCTGTCAGGATAAGCAGAATGCCTTTCCCCTGCATTTCATCACAGGCTTTTAACATACTCTGGCATACAGACTGCTTGATATCCCCTGCATGGTCGATAATGATCGCACCATTTGCTGTTTTTTCAAATAATGTCGTAATATCCTTCTGATCCAGTTCCTCTGCTGTCAGAGTTTCTGTATTTCCTGTGAAAGAATCATTTGACCGCATATCCAGTGCAATATTCTGCGCGATCGTCAGAGCGCCTGTTCCTTTATCTCCTGTAATGATCGCATTACCGGTAAACGGAACGAGTGAAATAGTATCCAGTGCATGTGCGATCTGTTCCTGCAGCTCTTTTGTCTGCGCGATCGCACCAAACATTTCCTTTTCTGCTTTCGTCAGCGTACGCTTTTCCGGACTGTCCGGCTTTTCTTCCTGTTTTTCTGCCAGAACAGCTTCCTGTTGCTTTTCGATCTCGGATAATGAAATATAATCCTCCGGTCTGGAATCTTTTTCGGATTGTTCCATCTCCTCTTCCAGAGCCTGCATTTGCATACTGCTTGTATCATAATGCTGGTTTTCAAGTGCTGTCATCAGCTTGGCTTCCAAACCGTTGATCTCTGCTGTATTAAATTTATTCGGACGATCCTGTAATTCTTCTGTTTCCTCTGTCTCTTCATCTGATACAGGATCTGTTTCTGTTCCGGATTCTATATCATTTTTTTCCACAGATTCTTCCTGTTCCGGTTCAGCCACATAATCTGTCTGTTCTACGGAAGCAACAATATCTTCTACAGATTCTTCTTCAGGCAGATCAACATCCCCTGCTGCCGGCTCTTCTGCTTCAACCGGTTCTTCTGTCTCGGTCTTTTCTTCTGCTGTTTCTTCCTTTAATGCATCTTCTACTTCCGTAGCAAGATCATCCGTATCGGAGAATACATCAAGAACCGGATTGATCATATCCAGATCTGACTGGACACTGGCTCTTGCTGCTGCATCAAAATCCGATAACAGAGGACCTGTCTGCTCCAAAACACGCTGCTTCATTTCCTGTAAATGCTTTTCTTCATTGGCTTTTTTGGTTTCTTCCCATTCTGCCATGATATCTGCAAAGCTGAGCTGACCGGTGATCTGTTTTTCCACCATCGGTTCCGGCTCTTTTACAAGCGTCTCTTCTTCTTTAATCGTTTCTGCTTCTGTTTCTTCTTCCGCAACCTCTTTAGCAGGCGTCATTTCCTTAATGGCTTCTACTGCTTCATGTGCCACTTCCTGTGCTGCCTGCTTTGCAGCCTCTTTGGCCGCTTCCTTTGCTGCTTCCATTGCGACAGTCTGAACTGCCTGGATCAGTGCTTCCGGTAACGGTTTGTCCCCGCCAAACAGAAGTGGTTTGATATCTTCCGGTTCTTCTTTTTCCGGGATTTCTTCTGCTTCTTCGGTTTCTACAGATTCCTCTTCCGTGGAAATCTCTGTTATTTCTACAGGTTCAGTATCTTCTACTTCTGTGATACCCTCTGTAATTTTCTTTTCGATGGATTCCTGCTCCGGCTCTTGTTCTGCTGCAGTTTCCGGTTCTTCTGCTGACTCCTCTACCGGTTCTGCTTCCTCGATTTCTTCCAGTTCTTCTGTCTCAGGAATTTCTTCTGATACTTCAGTCTCTGAAACTTCCTCTTCCGGTTCCTCTACTGTTTCTTTCTCCTCTGAGGAAATCTCTGCTACTTCTGCAGACTCGTTATCCTGCTCAGTGTTTTCTATTCCTGTAGCTTCTTCTTCCACAGATTCAGGCGCCGGCTCTGCTTCCTGCTCTTCCTTCTTCTCTTCTTCCCTGAAAGCAGGCATATCTTCTATTTTCTGTGTTGTTGCCTGAAAAATAGAATCTACCGGAAGTGCCTTTGTTGCATCAGATGCTTCCATATCCTCTTCTGCCAGCATTTCCGCTATGTTCTTAGCAAGTGCCTCCTGCAGATTGATCGTGCTGTATTCATCACCGACATCGATCGTCTTTACCTGAATATCATCAATATCAGGACTTACGATCTTCATGTCAGCATCTTCGTCTGTTTTTGTCTCTGCAGAATCTACAGATTCCATGTCTTCACTTTCATCAGATATTTCTGGTTCTTCAGGCTCTTCCTCAGCAGCCTCTTTCTCAGTTTCTGCTTCTTCCTGTGGATACAGATCTTCAGCCTCTATTTCCGCTTCTACTTCTTTTGTTGGAATTTCCGCTGTGATCACACCTGCAGCTTCTACAGATTTGATCTCGATCGGCATAGAAGGCTCCTGCTCTTCCTGCACCTTCTCTTCCGGTTCCGGTACTGCAAATCTTGCATTATATTTTTCCTGCTGCTCCGGCGTCAGAGGTGCGTGCAACATCTTAAGTTCTAACGCTTTTATGACATACTTGCCTTCTCCAAACCATAAAACCAGTTCATCACATTCTTCCACACATCTTGTGGCAAGTCCGATCCTGTGATACAGATAAGCCAGCTCATATGCCCATTTTTCCCGATAATCTCTTTTCTTATATTCCTCAAGCACAGCAATGCGTTCTTCCAGACTGACATCCTGTGCTTCATACAGCCTATACTGTAAAATAAAACGTCCTGTATCTCTCGGCGCGATCTGGATAAACTCTTTATAATATTCAACAGCCTGTACCGTTTCTTCCAGCTTGATCGAAAGTTCACAAAGCGAATACACGATCTTACGTGATCCCGGCTGCAGATCATAAGCTAATAATAAAACTTCTTTACTTTCTTCGTATCGTCTGTTGATCTTATAAAGCTCACTTACCTTGCAGAGCATTACAACGCTTCTGACCCTTCTCCAGTCGATCGTGTCTGCTATTTTTACTGCCTGTATGTAGTCCTTCTGCTCGATCAGCGCATTGATCTCCTCTGCCCTGATCCGATATTCGTATTTATCCAATTTCTTTCACCTCAATTTAATGATAAGAACTGTTTTTTTAACATTCATATTCCGTTTTAGTTTAACATAGTCATATACCTGTGTCAAAATAATAACCATGTTTTAACTGTGAATTTTCTGTTGTTCTTTTGCCATGGAAAGCAACAAATTGGAAAGGGCTGCAAACTGGGAAAGTGTCAGTGCTTCTCCCCTGATCGTAGCAGGCAGGTTCATCTCGGAAAGTGCCCAAAGAACCTGCTCCTTCTGTGCCACACCACCGTTTGTCAGGCCGTTTACGAGTGTTTTCCTTCTCTGGTTAAAGCTTGCCCGGATCAGAGAAAACATATGATGTTCATCCTCTGCAAAAACAGGTGCTTCTTCATATCTCGTCAGTCTGATCACCGCGCTTCCCACATTCGGTCTTGGGATAAAGCAGTTTGGCGGCACATTTGCAACGATTTCCGGCTTTGCATAATATTGCACAGCAAGGGATAACGCACCATAATCTTTTGAACCCGGTCCTGTCTGCATTCTATCCGCTACTTCCTTCTGTACCATGATCGTAATGCTTTTCAGCGGTACATGATTTTCAAACAGTCCCATAATAATTGGTGTTGTAATATAATAAGGCAGATTTGCCACCACTTTGATCGGATTTCCATGATTCTTTTCATCTGCCAGCTTTCTGATATCTACTTTTAAAATATCCTCATTGATCACAGTAACATTCTCATAGGCAGACAACGTATCTTCCAGAATAGGAATCAGATTTTTATCAATCTCCACCGCAACTACTTCTCTTGCATGCTCTGCTAGATACTGTGTCATCGTACCGATGCCCGGTCCGATTTCCAGCACCATATCGTCTTCTGTGATCTCTGCCGCATCTATGATCTTATCGAGCACTCTCGGATCGATCAGAAAATTCTGCCCGAATTTTTTCTGAAAATTAAAATTATATTTTTGTAATATTTCTATCGTTCCCGATGGATTTCCTAAGTTAGCCATTTTCTTTTTCCTTTTTCATTTTTCATTTTATAAGATAATACCACATGAAATATTTTATTTCATGCTTTCATTATACCAGATGAAATAATCTCTTTGTATTTTCTGTTGTAATATTTATCACTTCTTCTTCGGTTATTCCTTTCAGCTGTGCCAGCTCCTTTACCACATAAGGAATATTTAGGGAAGAATTTCTTTTTCCGCGGTTTGGTTCCGGTGCAAGATATGGACTGTCTGTTTCCAATAAGATCCTATCCATCGGAATTTCCATTACCGCTTCTTTCAGCTTTTTGGCATTCTTAAAGGTAAGCACCCCTCCAATACCGAAATAGTATCCCATTTTCAAAAATTCCTTTGCGGATTCCTTCGTATAAGAATAACAATGAATCACACCATTTGCCGGAAACTGCTTTAAAATTTCGATCGTATCCTGTGCTGCATCTCTGGAATGGATAATAACAGGCAGATTAACTTCCTGTGCCAGCTCCATTTGTCTGATAAACCATTTTTTCTGTATTTCTCTGTCAGGCTCCGGCCAGTAATAATCCAGTCCGATTTCTCCGATCGCCACTACCTTTTCTTTTTTGGACACCTCTTTCAGCCATGCCATCTTTTCTTCATTCAATTCTTCCGTATCACTCGGATGGACACCAACTGCCGCATAAATAAAAGGATACTGCTCGGACAATGCTATAGAAGCCCTGCTTCCTTTTATATTGGCACCAACGTTGATGATTTTTTCAATTCCATTACTCTGCATGGACTGTAATAAATTATCTCTGTCTTCTTCAAACGCTTCATCATCATAATGTGCATGTGAATCAATGATCATTTCAAATTTCCTCTTGTTTTTCTTTCTTTTTCACTTATTTTAAATTTTTTTGAATTTTTTTTAAAAAAAAGCTTGCAAACTAAGGTTTATTATACTATAATCATTCTTGCGTTGTAAATAAGACATTTGCAATAAGCGCGATTAGCTCAGTTGGTAGAGCACCTGACTCTTAATCAGGGTGTCCAGGGTTCGAGCCCCTGATCGCGCATGAAAAGCACTGTTTTTGTGGACTTGAGCCATGGGGACGGTGCTTATTTTTTATTCTTCTTTATGCAATTTGTATATTCTGTACAATAACCCCCTTTTATATTTTATCATGTCCTATATTGACGTTATGCGCTACTTTAGGTACATTTAAAGTATCACTATTATTTTCAAAAATAAAAGTTATTGCTTATTTTTGATCCATTATTTAAGAGGGAGGATTTCATGAAAGAAACAAGTAAAAAATTACACAAATTGTGGCTCATTGCTGCAATGGCTCTTCTGATCACGGTTTTCTTAGAGCCTGCAAATGTAAAAGCAGCCCAGCCACCGACTGATCTGAAACAGACCAGCGCATCTACAAGATCAGTAGAACTGGGATGGACTGCCCAGAGCGGCGCATACGGATATATTATCCGATATGCTGCTACACCAAATGCAACGACATTTAACTACGAAAGAACTACCAAAAACGAGATTTGTATTTACGGTCTTACACTAGGTACTACTTATTACGCACAGATCTGTTCTGTAGATACTTATCAGCAGTATGCCAACTATAAAACCTATACACCTGCTGCATGGTCAAATGCTATTGAATTTAACACAGCACCGGATAATATTTCCACTGTCACACAGACAAATGCCACAAATAATTCGGTTACAGTTTCCTGGGCTCCTGTTACAGGTGCTACACACTACCTGATCTATCTTGGTAACTCTTCCAGCACAAGCACTGCACAGGCTTACGGAACAACAACAAACTGCTCTGTTACTTTACAGACACAGCCAAATGTTTCGTTCTATATATTTGTACAGCCGCTTCGTAAAACTGCAGGAACGGATTATTATGCAACTACTTCATCCAACTATAATTCCAAAAATTGCAAAACAATTCCGACTGCTCCGAATAGTATATCCATCAAACAGCGTAGCAGTTATACAACCTACTTCACATGGAATGCTACTTCTACGACAGACAATACAGATGGTTACGAATTGGAAATTAAAAATGCAAAGAATAAAAAAATTGCAAAAGAAAATGTAAGCATCTATGCATCTTATAAGGGTATTTATAACAAAAAACTATTTACACAGCCATTCCAGTACAGAATGAGATCTTACGTTGAGATCAACGGTCAGAAAAAATACAGTGCATGGTCATCCACAAAGAAATATATTCCGGGCGCAGTTCCGAAAAAGATCGTCAGAGCAAACAGATACGCAACATCCGGAAAATTAAACTGGACTAAAGTTACCGGTGCAACATCCTATACAGTTTACTGGAAAACTTCTTTAAAGGGTAAATGGAAAGTCGTTGCCAAGAATGTAAAAGGCACAAATGCAAATGTGAAATACAATCCGAAAGCTAAAAATAACTTCTATTATGTCAAAGCAAATAAAGTAAAATTCGGTAAAAAGAAATACAACAGTTCTTCAAATAGCAAGAATTTAGATGTTTACTATGTAAAATCAAGATAATAAAAAATCACTGTAATCAATCAAATAAAGATGATTACAGTGATTTTTTTTATGATGTAAGATTTAAAAGTTCCCGACTTTGATGCCTGCGGATTGTTCCGTGCTATGCACTCTCACAAGCTGCCTTCTGCTCTTTTGAAAACAGCACCTTCAGCAAAATCGGCGTTGCGATTGAAGAAACAATGATCAGCAGGATAACAGATGTAAAATAAACCGATTCTACCAGTCCGACAGAAAGACCCTTCTGTGCTACGATCAGAGCTACTTCACCTCTCGTCATCATACCAACACCAATCTTTATAGAATCTCCAAAACTGAATTTGCAGATTTTTGCCATAAGACCACATCCGATAATCTTAGCAACCAATGCTACAATAACAAATCCGATAGAAAACAGAAGAATCGGAAGATTCATATCATCAATATCTGTTTTCAATCCGATGGAAGCAAAGAAAACAGGACCAAATAACATATAGGAGTTAATATCCATCTTTTCCGCTATATAATCGGAATCATTGATACTGCAAAGAATAATACCGGCAAAATAAGCACCTGTAATATCCGCTATGCCAAAGAAATGCTCTGCTATATAAGCAAATGCGAAACAATAAGCAAGTCCGGCGATCGGAATTCTTCTTGTATGTGGATATCTTTTATCCACGATTTTAAATACCTTATAGCTGATAAATCCGACAACAATCGCAAATACAAAGAATAATACTGTACTGATCACTACTTTAGATGGCTCCGTCTCAGGATCTTTAAATCCGATAACAAATGTCAGAACCATAATACCAATGACATCATCAATGATAGCTGCACTTAAAATCGTTGTACCAACCTTTGTTTTCAGCTTTCCCATTTCCTTCAGGGAAGAAACTGTAATGCTGACACTCGTTGCAGTCATGATCGTACCGATAAAGACTGCCTTGTAAAAGCCTTCGCTGCCCCATGGCTGTGCACCGTAATAGCAGATATAAAAGACAGCTCCAAGTACAAGTGGAACAAATACACCGCAGCAGGCGATCAGAAAAGCAACAGGTCCTGTTTTTAAAAGCTCCTTCAGATCTGTACCGAGTCCGGCGCTGAACATCAGAAGTACAACACCGATCTCCGCCATCTGTATTATAAAATCCGTCTGATCTACCAGACCGAGTACGCTCGGTCCGATCAGCAGACCTGCCACGATTTCACCTACAACCTGTGGCGCTTTACATTTTCGTGCTAAAATACCAAAAAATTTTGCAAAAATTATGATAATCGCAAGATCCTTAAATACGTCATATGCTTCCATTATTCTTCATCCTCCGGAAAGTTTTCTTTCTCTGCATTAATAATTTCATCAGCATTTTCCATATCTTCTATATTTTCTATCTCATGATCTCCATCAGAAACTTTTTCGCGTACTTTCGCAATTTTAGCAACTTTTACATTTTCATCCAGATTGATCATCTTAACACCGGATGTGATACGTCCAAGTGTTGATACATCTTCCATACGAAGCTGGATAATGATACCTTCTGTTGTGATCATCATGATTTCATGATCATCATTGACTGCTTTCACACCGACTACATATCCTGTCTTATCTGTGATCTTATAGCATTTTACACCTTTACCGCCACGTTTCTGTACGGTAAACTCATCCAGATATGTTCTCTTGCCCATACCTTTTTCGGATACGATCAGAAGACTGTCTCCCTGATGATCAAGCTGCATACCAATGATTTCATCCTGATCTGTCAGATTCATACCGATTACACCCATGGAAGTTCTTCCCGTTGCTCTGACATCTGTTTCCTTAAAACGGATACACATACCATTCTTTGTTACCAGGAATATTTCTGTATCTTTATCAGTCAGTTTCACTTCGATCAGTTCGTCATCATCTCTTAAATTGATCGCAGCAAGACCGTTTTTACGGATATGGTCAAATTCATCGATCGGTGTTTTCTTTACAATACCGTTTTTCGTTACCATAAAGAGATTTTTGCCGGTAAGCTCATGATCATCCGGAATCGGAATGACTGCATTTACCTTTTCTCCCGGGTTAAGCTGCAGCAGATTGATAATTGCTGTACCTCTTGCAGTTCTACCTGCCTCCGGAATCTCATATCCCTTCATACGATAAACACGTCCGAAATTTGTAAAGAACATAATATAGTAATGCGTATGCATCATCAAAAGATCTTCGATATAATCATCTTCGATTGTCTGCATTCCCTTGATTCCCTTACCGCCTCTGTTCTGTGCACGGAAATTATCAACTGTCATACGCTTGATATAGCCAAGGGATGTCATGGCAATGACTGTATTTTCTCTCGGTATCATATCTTCCATACTGATATCGAATTCATCAAATCCTATTTTAGATCTTCTGTCGTCACCGTATTTATCGGCAATCGTTTTGATTTCTGTCTTGATAACACCTAACAGAAGCTTTTCATCACCCAAAATAGCTTTAAGCTCTGCAATCCTTTTTACCAGTTCTGCATGTTCTGCCTCTAACTTCTCTCTTTCCAGACCTGTCAGGGCACGAAGTCTCATATCGACGATCGCCTGTGCCTGTGCATCGGAAAGACCGAAGCGGTTTATTAAATTTTCTTTTGCAACCTGTGTATTTGCACTGCCTCTGATGATCTTTATTACTTCATCGATATTATCCAGTGCAATCAGTAAACCCTGTAAAATATGATCTCTTTCTTCTGCTTTATTCAGATCATATTTTGTTCTTCTTGTTACAACTTCTTCCTGATGCTTTAAGTAATACTTGAGCATATCCAGAAGATTCAGTACTTTCGGCTGATTATCCACAAGAGCTAGCATGATCACACCAAATGTATCCTGAAGCTGTGTATGTTTATAAAGCTGGTTCAGTATAATATTCGGATTAACATCTTTTCTGAGCTCAATGACAACTCTCGTACCTTCCCTGCTTGATTCATCACGAAGATCTGTGATACCGTCTATTTTTTTCAACTTTACAAGCTCTGCAATCTTTATGATCAGATTAGCTTTATTTACCATATACGGAAGCTCAGTGACTACGATCCTGTTTTTTCCGTTTGGCATTGTCTCAATATTGCTGACAGCTCTGACTCTGATCTTACCGCGGCCTGTCCGATATGCTTCCTCGCAGCCCTTTGTGCCAAGGATCACTGCACCGGTCGGAAAATCCGGTGCTTTGATGATAGGCAGTATTTCTTCAATATCGGTATCTCTGTCTTCATCAACCTTGTTATCAATGATCTTTATAACACCATCTACCACTTCTCTTAAGTTGTGTGGCGGAATATTGGTTGCCATACCAACTGCAATACCTGTTGTACCGTTTACAAGCAGATTCGGATAACGGCTTGGCAATACGGAAGGCTCTTTTTCTGTTTCATCAAAGTTTGGAACAAAATCAACCGTATCTTTGTTAATATCCGCAAGAAGCTCCATGGAAATCTTGGAAAGTCTTGCTTCTGTGTAACGCATGGCTGCTGCACCGTCTCCATCCACAGAACCGAAGTTACCGTGACCGTCTACCAGTGGATAACGTGTTGACCATTCCTGTGCCATGTTGACAAGTGCTCCGTAAATAGAGCTGTCACCGTGTGGATGATATTTACCCATTGTATCACCGACGATACGTGCACTTTTACGATGTGGCTTATCCGGTCCGTTATTCAGCTCGATCATAGAATAAAGAACACGCCTTTGTACCGGCTTTAAACCATCTCTGACATCCGGAAGCGCTCTCGATGCAATAACACTCATCGCATAATCGATATAGGAGGTTTCCATTGTCTTTTTCAGGTCAACATGCTTGACCTTATCAAATATATTCTGATCCATCATTTCATCCATGACTTTCCTCCTAAACTAAATATCCAGATTCTTTACAAATTTGGCATTTTCTTCAATAAACTCACGTCTTGGCTCTACTTTATCACCCATCAGTGTTGTAAAAGTAAGATCAAGCTCAGCTTCTGCTTCATCATCGATCACAACCTTTAATAATACACGTCTTTCCGGATCCATGGTTGTTTCCCAAAGCTGCTCTGCATCCATTTCACCAAGACCTTTGTAACGCTGGATCCTGTTATTCTGGTCACGTCCTACTTCATTTAAAATCTTGTCAAGTTCTTCATCACTGTAGGCATACCATATCTTTTTATTCTTCTCCAGCTTGTACAGCGGTGGCTGTGCCAGATACACATATCCCTGCTTGATCAGCTCAGGCATAAAACGATAAATAAATGTGAGCATCAATGTCGCAATATGTGCACCGTCCACATCAGCATCGGTCATAATGATGATCTTATGATAACGAAGCTTGGAAATATCAAAATCTTCATGAATACCGGTACCAAATGCAGTGATCATTGCTTTGATCTCCGCATTTCCGTAAATACGGTCAAGTCTTGCCTTTTCTACATTTAAAATCTTACCACGAAGTGGAAGAATAGCCTGTGTTGCACGGTCTCTGGCTGTCTTTGCGGATCCGCCGGCGGAATCTCCCTCTACGATATAAATTTCACAGTTTTTCGGATCCTTATCGGAACAGTCTGCCAGTTTACCCGGAAGTGCTGTATCTCCCAAAGCCGTTTTTCTTCTTGTCAGATCTCTTGCTTTTCTGGCTGCATCTCTGGCACGCTGCGCCATGATGGATTTTTCACAGATGATCTTTGCAACTGCAGGATTCTGTTCAAGATAATAAGTAAGCTGCTCGCTGACTACGGAATCCACAGCTCCTCTTGCTTCGGAGTTACCAAGCTTTTGTTTCGTCTGTCCTTCAAACTGCGGATCTTCAATCTTGATAGAAACAATAGCAGTCAGACCTTCTCTGATATCTTCACCGGAAAGATTTGCTTCACTGTCTTTTAACAGCTTATTGTTTCTGGCATAATCATTGAATGTTTTTGTCAGGGCATTTCGATAGCCTGCAAGATGTGTACCACCTTCCGGTGTATTGATGTTATTTACAAAGCTGAAGGCTGATTCATTATAGGAATCATTATGCTGCATCGCAACTTCCACATAAACACCGTCTTTTTTTCCTTCAAAGTAAAGTACATCCTCATAAAGCGGTGTTTTGCTGGAATTTAAGTATTTGACAAATTCCTTGATACCACCTTCATAGTGGAACACTTTTTCATAATTTTCTTCTCTTTTATCAGTCAGAACGATCTTCAGATTCTTAGTCAGAAATGCCATTTCCCGCAGTCTCTGCTTTAAAATATCATGATCGTAAACTGTATCTTCAAAAATAGTATCATCCGGTAAGAATGTAACCTTTGTACCGGTCTTCTCTTTATCACATTCTCCAACTACCTTCAGCGGATAACATACATGTCCCTTTTCATACCGCTGCTGGTAAATCTTACCTTCATTGTAAATCTGTACTTCCAGCCAGTTGGAAAGCGCATTAACAACAGAAGCACCAACGCCGTGCAGACCACCGGATACCTTGTATCCGCCACCGCCGAATTTTCCGCCTGCATGTAAAATCGTAAATACAACTTCAACTGCAGGAATACCTGCTTTATGATTGATACCGACAGGAATACCTCGACCGTTATCTATAACGGTAATAGAATTATCTTCATTTATAAAAACACAGATTTCCGTACAATAACCGGCAAGCGCTTCATCAACTGAATTATCTACGATTTCATATACAAGATGATGTAAACCTCTCGAAGAAGTACTTCCGATGTACATTCCCGGTCTTTTACGGACAGCCTCAAGTCCTTCTAATATCTGAATATTATCTGCTCCGTAATTTTCACTCATGCTCTGCCTCCTATAACACTAATTCTCTGATTCTATCCTGCCATTTGTTACCTTAAATATTTTATCAATGGAAAATCTGTTATTGATAAATTCATCCAGACCCGTACAGGTAATGATCGTCTGGATATTTCCTATATTATTTAACAGATAGTTCTGTCTGTTGCTGTCAAGTTCAGACAACACATCGTCTAACAGAAGTACCGGATTATCACCGGTCACTTTTTTCACCAGCTCTATTTCCGAAAGCTTCAAAGATAAAGCCGCTGTTCTCTGCTGTCCCTGCGAACCGTACTTTCTGATATCTACACCGTTTACCACAAAACTGAAATCATCTCTGTGCGGTCCAACGGATGTCATTTTATACTTGATATCCTTCTCACGGGAAATTCGCAGATCATTTTCTAAATTTTCTGCTTCCGTATCCGGCTCATAAACGATCACAAGCTCTTCCCGATCACCGGAAAGATTTTTATGTATTCCATAAATGATCTCATTGAGCTGATCTACAAATTCTTTTCTTCTTTCAATGATCTGTTTTCCATATGTAACAAGCTGCATATCCCACACATGAAGTGTTTCGGAAATATCCGTATTATGATAAAAATCCTTCAGCAGCTTATTTCTCTGATTCACTATTTTATTATACTGGTTGAGATTATAAAGATAATATTTATCAATCTGACAGAGTTCCATATCAACAAATCTTCTTCTCTCTGAAGGACCGTTCTTTATAATGGAAAGATCCTCCGGCGAGAAAAATACCACATTTAAAAGACCAAGCAGCTGTGCTGCTTTCTTTAAATGCTGTCCGTTGACTGCAATCCCTTTTGATTTGCTTTTTTTCAGATGCATATCAACTCTGTATTCCATTCCCTCTTTATCCAGATTCGTGCGGATATGTGCTTCCTCCTGCCCGAATCTTATCATCTCTTTATCTTTACTTCCTTTGTATTGACTAAAATCTAATGGCTTTCCATATGTAATAGTAACTTTTCTATTACCTTTTTCTCCGCCTTTAATTCCACAAGGTACAACAGGTGCCCCGCTTCTTACTGCAAAAAATGCTGCACCATCTTTAACTTTTTCTCCCTTTGCTAAACCATTTCTAGTTCCTTCTGGGAACAATGCTAAGCAATCACCATTTTTTAAAGTTTTTAAAGATTCTTTTAAAGCCATAACTTCCTTAGAATCTCTTTTTACTAAAATAGCATCAAATACTTTTCCTAAATAAGCTAAAAACTTATTTTTTGTTAATTCCTCTTTAGCTAAAAATCTAGTATATCTACCAGTTGTTACTTCCATTAATGGTGGATCTAAAAAACTTCTGTGGTTTCCACAAATAATTACAGGTCCTTCTTTTGGTATATTTTCTTGTCCTACTAATTCAAATCTATATACTATTTTACAATAAATCCAAATTGCACCTTTAACAATTCCTCTTTCTATTGTTCTTAAAATATTTTTCATTTTTATTTTTCCTCCCCAGGTACATAAATATTTTTTACTACTACTTCAAACTCTTCAACATTCATAGCTGTTAATTTTTCTATTTCCTTTTTTGCTTTGTTTTTAAATTCGTTAATACCTTCTATAACATTAAAACCATATACTACTGTTACTTCCATATACAATTTTGCGCCTTCACCGTAATTTTCTACTCTGATTTTTTGAACCTTATATATTCCTGGTGTTTTTGAAACTAAATATTCTAGTATTTGCCTAAATACTGTGTCTGAAATTGTAAAATTACCTAAGTAGCTAAATGTTGGCCTTATAATTGATTTTTCAGATATATATGGTTTATTTCCTCTTCCCTTTGTTTTAAATATTTGAAGTGGATCTAATAGGTATCCAGAAAAGTCTTTTTTTATTTCAAATGTTGGTACTGGTATTACATGTTTACCTTCTGTTACTCTTATCCTTCTTGCTGTTTGCATTTCTTCTTGTGTTGCTACATCTGAGATATATGTTGTTTCTGTTATTTCTGGTAATCCCAAATTTGCAGCTATTTTTTGTACCATTCCATCTGATGTTCCAAGTATTAATATACTTTCTGGTTTGTATTTTTTTAGAGCTTTTATTATCTCTTCTTTTTCCTCATCTTTGTAAAATAATGCATGCTTTACTGTTTCTATTTTTGTTGGTGCCTTTTTTGCTGATTCTCCAGCTATTACTTTATTATCCATTATTAATAAACCATCATCTATAATAAATTTTATATTTTTTTCACTTGCTACCATTTGTGCTCTATAGCTCTTTCCTGTTCCTGATGGTCCTACAAATGCATATACTTTTATTTTATTTGTTCCTATTTTAGGAAAGTTAGGCAAATTAGGTATTTTATTAGGTATTTTATCTTTTAATGACATTCTTTTTCTCCTTCTTTTAAATGTTATATTTTAATAATTTGTTTGGCTTAAGTTTGGATATTGAAATATTTTTCCTCCATCTGTAAATTGTCCTTCTGGTATATGTGTGCTGTTAAACTCATTTTCTCCTTTTAAAAAGTATTTATATTTTAATGAATTACTCAAATAACCTGAACCTATTAAAATAGGATCATCCCATGTACAATCCACGGCATACCAAATTCCATTTATTTGTACATAATTCCATGCATGGTTTTCTGTATTTCCTTCTGAATTAGTTCCTTTTCCAGATATTATCACACATGGTATATCTAATGAATCCATTAAATATTTAAATGCTTTTGCATATCCTTCGCAAACACATTTCTTTTTTATAAGAGCTCCATATAAGTCATAAATATTTGGTTGTGAAATTGTTTGCTCATATTCTGTATTATCAATTAAGTAATCATGTACTAATTTAATATTCTGATATGTATCTGATTTCTTATTTGCAATAATGTAAGATTTTATATTTTTTATTTCATTTAATCCTGCTTCTATTCTTTCTTTTGAAGAAAATTCGCTTGTTAAATAGTTTGTATTATTTCCAGAATTTAAAAATACTTTATATGTTTTTCTATTTCCTCCTGTTGTTGTTTCTATGTTTAGGTATAACTTTGTAAATTCTATATAAAACACATCTGGGTTGTCATATGCATAGCTGTCTATTGCTGATTGATAATATTCTCCTAGTAATTCTTCTCCATTTTCTTTTGAAAGTACTTCTGAAAACTCTGTTCCTAAATTAATTTCATATGTTCCTGTTTTCATATTTTCTTTATTTGATTCTATTGCATTGTATATTATTTTTGAGTAATTGTCTAATTGATTATAAAAATATTTATTTATTTTTTCGTTTTTATAATTGATATTATCATCATTTGGCGAAATTGTTTCTACTGTGCTTTCTATTATTTCTGGTGTTTTTATATTTTCTTTTGTATCTTCACTTGAAGTTGTAATATTTGATACAAAGTTTTTTACTTCACCTGTTATATTGTTATTTATTATTTCATTATACATTATTATTCCTAATATGCAAAATGCTATTATCATTAATACTGTAATAATTGTAATTATAAATGATGTTATTTTGGACTTCACTTTCATCATCTCTCTTTCGTATAATGTAGCTTTATTATATCATTTTTTATTGTTAAAAACTAGTATATTTTAATTTTTTTTGCCAATAATAGTGATAGTTATTACAGTTTAACGATAAGTTTTTTAATTTTTTATATGGAGATATTATGAAAATAAAAGATTTTATAAATAATGCATTTGGTTATACTCCAAAAGAATTGTATCATTTTTCTTTACCAGATAACTCAAATAATTCGCAAAATAGTAGTTCTCAAAATTATGAGGATGATTTTAATGAACCTAAAAATATTTTTGAAAGCTTAAATGTAAATTTAGATTATATAAAAACTAAATATAATGTTTTGATAAATAGTGATGTTATAATTCGTGAATTTACATTAAATGCTCGCGGTAATCAGTACAAGGCTTTTTTACTTTATATTGATGGAATGGTTGATTCTCAAATTTTAAATGATTTTGTTTTAGAACCTTTAATGTTAAGAAATAGAAATAATCTTTTTGGTGGAAATCAAAATAGAGTTATTTCTGAGTCTATTTCAAATAATGTTACTGTTAGAAAAGTAAAAAAATTTAATCTTGCTGATTATATAGAAAATTGTTTAATTCCTCAAAACAGTTTAACACAGCAAACTTCTTTTGATGATATTTTTTCTGGCATAAATTCTGGAAATTGTGCTTTATTTGTTGATTCTTTGTCTGTGTGTTTTGATATTGATGTTAAAGGATTTAAGCAAAGAAGTATTTCTAAACCAGAAAATGAAATAGTTATAAAAGGTTCGCATGAGGCTTTTGTTGAAAATCTACGTACAAATACATCTCTTTTAAGAAGGCTTACTAATAATGAAAATTTAATTATAGAAAATGTTAAAGTTGGTGAAATTACCAAGACTAATTGTGCTGTTTGTTATATAAAAAATATAACTAATGATGATTTAATTGCTGAAACAAAATATAGACTTAACAATTTAGGTGTTGATTCTCTTCTTTCTGCTGGTGAATTAGAGCAATTGCTAACAGATACTAATGTTTTAGGAGTTCCTAAAATACTTGTTTCTGAAAGACCTGACAATGCAGTAAAAGCTCTTTTACAGGGTAGAGTTATTGTTATTGTTAATGGTTCTCCATATGCTTTAATAATTCCTGCCGTTTTGATTGATTTTTTATCTTCACCAGAAGACAATAATTTAAAAACTATATTTGCTAATTTTTTAAAAATTATTAGAATTATTTCTGCTTTTTTTGCATTGTTATTGCCTGGATTATATATTGCTATTACAAGTTTTCACCGAGAAATTATACCAACTGAATTATTGTATTCAATATTATCTTCTAGACAGAGTGTTCCTTTTCCAATAATTTTAGAAATTTTAACTATGGAAATTTCTTTTGAAATTATTAGAGAGGCTGGTTTGAGAGTTCCCTCTCCTATTGGTCCAACATTAGGTATTGTTGGTGCATTGGTTTTGGGACAAGCTGCTGTAAGTGCTGGTATTGTAAGTCCTATTTTAATTATTATTGTGGCAATAACTGGTATAAGTTCTTTTGCAATCCCTGATTTTACTTTTAGTTTTCATCTTAGATTTTTAAGGTTTGCTTTTATATTACTTGGTTTTTTAGCCGGTTTTTTAGGTATTGGTATTGGTATATTTGTCTATTTGTCTGAATTGTGTGATTTGGAAACATTTGGTGTTTCTTACACTGCTCCATATGCTCCTATTATTAATTCTAAAAATAATAGATTTTTACTTCCTCCTATATGGCAAAGAGAATATAGAGCTACTTATTTAGCATCAAAGCGTGAAAAGAGACAAGATAAAATATCAATGAAATGGAGATTTTAAAATGAGGAGGTTTGCATATGTTAAAGTCAAAAATTGGAACTATTGAAGCAATTGCTCTTGTATTATCGGTTTTAGCACCTTTTACAGTAATTTCATTATCTAGAACATTTATAAATGAAACAAAATCAAGTGCACTTTTAAATATTATATATGTAACTTCTATATGTTTATTTATTGCTTTTTTAATTTATGTTTTATTCAAAAAATTTCCAGGTCTTGATATTATTGATGTCTCTGGGTATTTAGGTGGTAATATTTTTAAAAATATTATTGGTTTTGTTTTTATTGCTTATTTTATGATTACTTCTTCTATGCTTTTAAGAAACTTTTGTGAGGGTTTAAAAGTTATTTATTATCCTTATACAAATATACTTTATATTATACTTATGTTTGTTATTGCTGTTGAAATTTCTAATAACTTAGGTTTTAATTCTACAATAAAAACAACAGTATTGATATTTCCTATTCTTTTGGCAAGTATTTTACTTCTTTTTATTGGAAATTTAAATAACTTTTCTTTTCAAAAAATATTTCCTTTGCTTGGAGATGGTTTTACCAATACCTTTATTTTAGGACTATCAAATATAGGATCTTTTGCTGGCATTTCATATTTGTATTTTTTACCTCCTCTTTTAAAGGAACCGGAAAAATTTAAAAAAATTTGTATTTTATCTATTATTTTATCAGGAATATTTATATTTATATGTGTTGCTACTTTGCTTTTTATGTTTTCTATTTATATTAATACTGATGAAATAATGCCTTTATTTTCTGTAAGTAGATATATAGAATTTGGGAATTTTTTTCAACGTTTTGAGTCTTTGTTTTTACTTATTTGGACAATCTCATTTTGTTGTTATTTGAGTATTTCTCTTAAATTTTCTACTTATATATTTACAAAATTGTTTAATTTAGCAGATTCTTTTCAATTAATTTATATTTTTTCTGTATTAACATATGGAATAGCTTTATTGCCAAAGAATTATTCTGTTTCTAGTTTTTTTGAAATTTATATTTATAGATATATAAGTATTGCTATTATTGCTTTAGGTATTTTTATTTTAATTTTATCTAATTTTAAGAATAATAAAAAGGTTGGTGATTAGTATGCAAAAATTTTTAGTAAAAATTTTTATTATTATTTTAATTATAATATTCTTCATTTCTTTTTCTTATTCTTATAAAGCTTTAAATATTGAAAACTTAGCTTTTGTGGTTGCTTTAGGAATCGATACTTCAGATTCAAAAAAAATAAAAGTAACATTCCAATTTGTTAACCCTCCATCAACTAGTGAAGGTTCCAACCAAGAAACTGAAATTTTTGAAGATACTGTAGATACAAATTCAATTCCAAATGCTATAAATATAATGAATAGTTATTTAGCAAGAAAAATTGATTTATCTCATTGCAGAAATATAGTTTTTTCAGAGGATATTGCTAAAAATGGAATTTCTGAACATATTTATACTTTGATGAACGATGTACAAGTTATACCCACTTCTAATATAATAATAACTAATTGTACTGCTAACGAATATATCAAAAATTCCATACCTAGTTTAGAAACATCAATTACAAGATATTATGATATTTTTCCTAACTCAGGTCATTATACAGGATATGTTTCTAATGCAAGTATTGGTAATTTTTATAATGCCTTAGTTTGTAATAATTGTGAACCATATGCCATCTTAGGTGGAGTAAGTTCTGATTCTTCAGTGGGTTCTCAATCTGATGTTTCGACAGACTCTAACATCAAATCCGGCTCTTCTCCAATTTCAGGGTTACGTTCAAGTGAAAATATAGGTATGGCTGCTTTTAAAAATGATAAATTAATAGGTGAATTAAATGCTATTGAAACAGTATGCTTTCATATTTTAAAAAATAATATTAATAGTTTTATTGTTTCGATTCCAAATCCAGATGATAATAATTCTAAAATTGATCTTTTACTTACACCAAAAGGAGATAGTAAAATAAAGGTATCTATTATAAATGGCTCTCCATATATAAAAATTGATAGTTCTTTTAATGCTAAAATTTATTCTATGGATGAAAAAGCTAGTTATCTAAACCCTGATGTTCTTAATTCAATATCTAATGCTTGTAATAAATATCTAGAAAACGAATTATCTAGTTATTTATACAAAACTTCTATTGATTTTAAGAGTGATATAAATGGTATTGGAAGATATGCTTTGTCAAATTTTTATACCAATTCTGAATTTAAAAATTATGATTGGGTTGATAGCTATGTAAATTCTACTTTTAGTGTTAATGTTAATACTAATGTTGACTCTGGATTTTTGTTAAATAAAACTTAGATTGGATGTGTATTATAGTGGTTAATATTTTTTATCATTTTTTGTTTTTAGTGTTTAGTGTTTTTGTTTTATTAAAAGCTGTTTTTTATGCTTTATATGAAATTAAAACTCAAAATAATAAAACTGGTGGTATTGCTGTTATTTGTTTTACTATTGTTGTTCTTGTTTTTTCTAATATAGTAGTATTTTTTAAATAAGGGATTAGGGGGCCACCACTTCCAGTCCCTCCTTTTTTTTGTTATAAATCTCGAGGTTATCATACTTGGTATATCTATAAATACAGCCGTTTGATTGGAGTGAAAAATAGAAAATATTAAATTAAAAACTGAGGAATGCTCACGGTATTTGTCTTATATATAAGACAAATGACTGAGTGAGAGAGGCTCAGTTTTTAATTTTAAATTTTCTTTTTGAACATAATGAAAAGGCTGCATTTATAGATATACCAAGTATGATAACCTCGAGATTTATAACAAAAAAAGGAGGGACTGGAAGTGGTGGCCCCCTAATCCCTTTATTTTACAATTTCAAAATCTATTTGTCTTAACATTTTATTAGCAGAAATAACTCTAATCTTAACCTTATCACCAATTTTATAAGTTGTATTAGTTTTTTCTCCTATAAGTCTTTTTCTCTCTTCGTCGTAAATAAAATACTCATCACCCAAATTTTCAAATCTAATTAAACCTTCAACAGTATTTTCAAGTTCAACAAAAATTCCAAATTGAGTAACTGATGAAACAATACCATCATATTCTTCGCCAATTTTATCTTGCATATATTCAGCCTTTTTCAAGTCTTCACTATCTCTTTCAACCTTAGTTGCGACTTTTTCTCTATCTGATGATGATGCAGCTCTTTGTTGTGCTTTTTCTTGATATTCTTCTATCCAATCTTCGTCTACAACATAATTATCTTCCAAATATTTTGATATTATTCTGTGTATAAACAAATCAGGATATCTTCTTATTGGTGATGTAAAGTGGCAATAATATTTACTTGCAATTCCAAAGTGTCCTTTGTTTTCTGATTCATATCTTGCTACTTTAAGTGTTCTTAATATTAATGTTGATACTACTTTTTCTTCATCTTTTCCTTTTATTTCTTCAAGTATTTTTGATACTTCTGTTGGATATACCTTTTCATTTACTACTTTTATTTTTAATCCAAAATTGAACAAAAATTTATTTAAGTCTTTTATTTTGTCTAAGTCTGGGTCTTCGTGGACTCTGTAAATGAATGGTGCTTCTAGCCAATAGAATTTCTCTGCTATTGCTTCATTCGCACTTAGCATAAATTGTTCTATTATTTCATTGCTAAAGCTTGTTTCATATTTTCCTACATTTATTGCTCTACCATCTTTATCTAAATCAATTTTACTTTCTGGTATGTCTAAATTCAAATATCCTTGTTTTAATCTTCTTTCTTTTAAAATTGTTGCAAGTTCTGCCATTAATTCAAAGTCTTTTATATATTTTTCATATCTTTTTAGTACATCTTTGTCGGATTTGTCTAGAATTTTTTGTACATCATGATAGTTCATTCTTTCGCGTACATTTATTATTCCTTTATATACTTCTGTTGATATTGTCTTTCCTTCTGGATTTATTTCCATTGAACATGATAGTGTAAATCTGTCTTCTCCTGCATTTAAACTGCATATTCCATTTGATAGTTCTCGTGGTAACATTGGTATTACTCTAGAAAGCATATATATACTTGTTCCTCTGATTTGTGCTTCTTTATCTAAAAAGCTTCCTTCTCTTACATAATAGCTTACATCTGCTATATGAACGTCTAATCTATAGTTTCCATTTTCTAATTTTGTAACTCTTACAGCGTCGTCTAAGTCTTTTGCATCTTCTCCATCTATTGTAAAAATAACATGATTTCGGCAATCAACACGGTTTGGAATATCTTTTTTGTCTATTTTATCACCATATTTTTTGGCTTCTTCCACAACTTGTTCCGGAAATGTGGATGGTAAGTTATATTCTTTAATTAGTGATAGCATATCTACACCAGCTTGATTTGGGTCTCCTAATACTTCTATTATTTTACCTTCTGCATTTTTTCCTTTTTCAGGATATTTTGTTATTTGTACTAGTACTTTATATCCGTTTCTTGCTTTTCCAAAATTATTTTTTGATATAAATATGTCTGTTCCAAAGCTTCTTTCGTCTGGTACTACAAATCCAAAGTTTTGACTTTTTTGGAATGTTCCAACTACTGTATCTTTTTCATGCTTGATTATTTTTTTTATTCTTCCTTCTGCATTTTTTATTTTATTCTTTTCTTCTGTTATTTCAACTAAAACTTTGTCTCCATTTAGTGCATTCAATGAATTTTCTTTTGATATATATATTTCGTCTTCTTGATTTTCTATTTTTACAAATCCAAATCCTTTTTGATTTTTTCTATATGTTCCCTCTACAAAGTTTTCGCCTATTAATCTATATCTGTTTTTCTTATTTTTTACTATCTTGTAGTTTTCTTCTAAAATTCTCAATGTTTGTGTGAATTCATTATATTCTTTTCTGGGTACTCCTAATAGAATCGCTATTTCTTTTGCTTTCATTGGAGTATAATTTTCATCTTTCATGAATTCTAAAATTATATCTTCTTTATTCATTTTTATTCCCTTCAAATAATTATTTTTTGCTATGCAATTATTGTTATTATATCACCTTATACTTTTTTATACAACATTTTATATCATAAAGAAAAAAGAGTAAAATTTCACTCTTTTTTCCTTTTGAACTTTACTTCTTTAAAATTTTTAATAACTCACTTTGTAACTTTTCTGATTGATTGCAAGCTATTATTGAGCTTTGTGAAAAGTCATACTTGTTTCCATCCATTTTGCAAATACTTCCTCCTGCTTCTTCTAATATTAACATTGCAGCTGCTATATCCCAAGGTTTTAAATCATGTTCGAAATATGCATCACATTCACCAGATGCTACTCTGCATATATCTAAGCACGCTGGCCCAATTCGTTTGATATCTGCTGCTCCAGCATTCTTTACATCTAAAACTCTTTTTAATATATCTTCTGTTTTGTTAATATCATATGGAAAGCCAAACTGCATAACTGTTCCAGAAATTTCACTTCTATTACTTGTCTGCAATTTTACTTCATTTTTGTATGCACCTTCCCCTTTTATTGCATACCAAAATTCATCTGTTATTGGATTATAGATACATCCAATGATAATTTCATTGTTTTTTACTAATCCTATTGAAATAGCAAATGGAAGGCCATGAATAAAGTTTGTTGTTCCATCAATAGGATCTATAACCCAAGTATATTTTGTTTCTGATATCTTTCCTCCTGTTTCTTCACCAAAAAAGGTTGAATTTGGTATTAAACTTTTTAGGTTCTTCTTTAATTGATTTTCCACTTCTAAATCATATTTTGTAACATAGTTGCTCTTTCCTTTTTCTGATACTGTTTTTTCAATTTCAGTTAATGAACCTATGTTCAATGTTTGATTTGAAATTTTGTTTACTAACTCCTTTATGTTTTTCACTATTATACTACTGTCTTTCATATTTTTTCCTTTCTGACTATAATGTCTAGTCAAATAATCTACTTTTTTGCTACGCTCATTATAGCATTATTTTATGTTTTTGATAATAAAAAAGAGAAAATATTTTTTTATATTTTCTCAACTTTAAAATTATACTAAATATAATATTCCTAATACTATTGTTAGAACACCGAAAATAATTGAAGAAATAACCATCATTCTTTTTTGTTTTCCTTCTTTTGTTCTACTTTTATTTTTCTCATAAAAATTATTTGTTGATGAACCTGTTATTGTTTGTGATAACCCTGAATCATCTTTTGTTTGTATTAATGCTAATATTATTACTACAAGTGCTATAATAAAATATACCACTGTTAATATTGTTTTTATTATTTCCATTTATAATTCCTCCCTGCGGCTTTCTTTTTTATTACTTGGATTATTTTACCATATAAATTTCTAAAATGCAATATCTATCTTATAATAAAAATTATCATTATGTATAAGTGTCAATGATGTGAAACAAAAATATATAAAAATTTAATACTTATAATCAAATTGCATAATTCATCATTCCAAATACTTCCAATTCAGCTCGTTTCTCTTTTGGTGTTAAGTACTTTAATACAGCCATTGGTATATTATTAGATCTTTTTAGATATCTTTTTCCTTGCTCTCTTAAATCTTCTAAACTATAAAACTTTAGATAACTATAAAATCTTTCATTATCATTCCTATGACTTCTTTCTACTTTTCCATTATGTTGTGGTGTTCTTGGTTGTATCTTATGATGTTTTATTCCTAATTCTTTTAATAATGCATCTAATGGATGTATTTTCTTTATGTTTGCTTTATTATATGTAAATTCTACTCCATTATCTGTTTGTATTTCTTTTGGCTTATATCCTAAATACTCTATTACTCTTAATATAAAATCTACTGTATTTACTGGTGTATGTTCTTCATACCAATACAAAAATCTTTCTCTTGTTGCTTCATCTATATATGTATACTGATAAAATCTTTTATCTTCCGGTATATTCTTGCATTTACACTCGTTTGGTACATATTTTACATCCATTTGTCCTTTTTCACCTATATTCTTTGGTGTTTCGTAATGTTTATTATGCTTTTTCTTTGATGTATCTTTTATTTGCATTCCTTTATAAAATTTTATATCTAATCTTCTCATAACTCTATATAGTGCTGTAATTGTTCTCGTATATCCCTTTTCACGCTTTAATTTTGCCCATAATTCACACAATGTTATTCTTGGATTTCTTCTAACATAATTTCTTATCCATCTTATTTCTTGATTTGTGTGTGCATTGGGATGTTTTCTATGTGGTCTATGTGATTTGTCTGTTATACTTTCTTTTGTTCCATCATATACTTTATTCCATCTCCACAATGAAACCCTTGATATATGATACTTTCTGCATACATATTCTATATCTCCACAATTTCTATACATCTCTACTGCATATTTTCTTGTATTAATATCGTGTGGAAGATATCTTTTTTTATTTTTTTCTGTTATAATGTTATTCATAAGTGATTTAAATCTCCTTTATATAAATTTTGTTTTGCAACTTAATTATATATGATTTAAATCACTTATTCAATTTTTATTTATTTTGTTTCACATCAATTGTAACACTACATATCTTATAATAAAAATTATCATTAAAATTATTACTTTAAAAATAACATTACTTAAAAGTTTAAAATTAGTATATTTTATTCCTATATTATTTAGTTGTTCATATTTTTTAACTATTTTTTCTATTTCTTCCTGTCCAGATATTTTTATTTCTTGCATATAATCTTTTGCTAAATATAGCGCTTTAATCATAGCGTCATTTTCTAGATAAGTCCTAACTGCATAAAATACTAAACCAAATAAAATTAGTATAAATAAAAATATCATTTTGTTTGGTAGTACTTTAAAAATTGCTAGTATACAAATTATAAAAAAATATAATAAATAAATATTAGAAAATATAAAATTAAACCATAACATTTTTTTGCTTTGAATTGAATGTAAACATTCATGTGCTATTGTTTGTATTCTTGTATAACTGTTTTTTAAATTTGCTATAAAAATTTTGTTACTTGTTACTAAATATAATGTTGCATTTGAATTTTTATCTTCTTCTATTTTTACATTTTCATTATCTAATTTTTTTAGATAGTATTTACAAATTTCCACGTTTTCTGGATACTTTTTAGTTATTTCATCTAATTCTTTATCTTCTCCTATTTGTTTTAATTTTTTTATATTAACATCAAAAATAAATCTTAATATAAAATAAATTATTACTACAATTATTAATAAAATTATAAATTTCATAATATTACTCCTTATATTTTTACTAATAATGTTATTATAAATTCAATCCATTTATTTAAGTACATCCATTACTGCATCACCAATTATTTTATTTATCTCTGATAAAATTATGTTGAATTTTGTTTCTGCTTCAAAGAACTTTGCTGCATCTTGATTTTCATATAATTCGATATATAATTGTTGCATTTTTTTAGTTTTTTCTTCATCATTTTTTCCAGTTTGCATTGCTGTTATTTGTGCATCATATCTAGCTGTTTCAAATTCTTCGATTTTTTTCTTTAATTCTGTATTTAAATTTAATGCTTCTTTTGCCATTTTGTAATTCACATATTCTTCTGATTGTTTTAATTCTTGTGCTAGTTTATTTGCTGTATCATATATATTCATTTTCACTTTGTTCCTTTCTAATGTTATAAAAATATAAATGCCCAAAAAATGGGCTATTTATTTACATATTATTTGCTGTATTCTCAGTAGTACTTGGACCTTCTATTACAACTTTTGCATTAATTGGGCAAATGTTAATCCATGTGTTTCCATCATTTACTTTTATTTCGTTTCCTTGTAAATCTTCATATTTTGTTTGAGTGTTTCTAGCTTCTTTTATGCATTTTATTTTTATTGCTTTTCCATTTGTTATGTAATAACCATCAAATGTTCCTATGTTTTTAAGTCCTTGTCTGCCTTTGTTTTCACTATCATCTAGTGTGTAATTATCACAGAATGTTATTATTATATTTTTAGTTGTAATACTGTTTCCTGTATCCCAATCTGTTTGTGCTTTGTTTCTTGCATATCTTTTATATACTTGATTTTGTTCATCATATTCATATTTAACAGTTTGAAGTGTAGAATGTGGTATTGTAACAGTTGTTGCTCCTTGTCCGTCTTCTAATTTAACTTCGTCTGTTACATAATTTAATACACTTTTTTTGTTTGATGTTGTTTTGTATCCTTTTGCTTTTGCTACTTTTAACAATGCTTCTGTACTTGTAACTGCATTGTGTGGTGATGATTTATCTTTTACTCTCCAGAATGTTGATGAACTTTCTGTTATTCCATTTATATTGTTTATATTATATTGTTTTATATCACTTTGTGCTTGTGGACTCCATCCAAAATGTGCGTATATTGCGTCGTTTTCCATTGCATAATCTAAGAAGTAATGTCTTGAGCTTCTTACTGGTCCTATTTTATCTACGTCTACTCCTTTAAAAACTGCCATTAAACGTGTTTCTCCACCTTCTACTATTGCTTCATATACTAGATATGCTTTATTTAAACCGGCTTGTGGCCAAGCTAAATTATGATTATCTATCATTACAGCAATTGGTCTGTCGTTACCTTTAAATATTTGTACTTCTTTTTCTTCTATTCCTGCTGTTAATATTTCCTCATTTTGATTTTCAGAAACTTCTTTTGTATTATTCTTTTTATCTTTCATTATTTTATATGCCATAACTCCACCTGCGGCTAGTATTAATATAACTAATACTATTATTAAAATTTTTGTTCCTTTGTTTCCCATTATGATATTTCCTTTCATTATCTTGTTATTTTTAAAGTATTCAAGACTTTTTCTTCTTTAGGTCTCATTATTTTTTTATCTTCCTCTTCTATATGGTCATATCCCATCAAGTGATAAAAACCATGTACTAACATATAACTTAATTCCCTTTCAAAACTGTGTCCATATTCTTCAGCTTGTTCTTTTACTTTGTCAATAGAAATTATTATATCTCCTAGAACATCTTCATATAAAAAATCTTTGTTTTTTATTTTTTCTTCTAATTCTTGTTTTTCAAACATTGGAAATGATAAAACATCTGTTGCTCTATCTATTTTTCTATATTTTTTATTGATTTTTCTTATTTCTTCCGGTGTTGTAAATGTTATAGTAATAATTAACTTTGAATCTATTAGTCCTTCTTCTTCAAAGCATTTATTTATAACCTTTTCTACTGTTTTTTCATATGTTTTATCTTCTTTTATATTTAGATATGTAATTTCATACATTATGCTACCACCCTGTTTTCTATATTTATTGTTCCACTATATTTTCCTGTTGATTTATAGCTATTTTTTAATTCTCTTATAGCTCCATAATCAATTAATTTTCTTTTGTAATATGTATTTATTTTTGAGTAATCCATTTTTGAATTTTCTATTTTTTTCATGTCATTTTTTATAAATAATATTTCTTTTTGTTTTATATATTGATCAAAATCTACATCTTTTAATTTTGATATTTCTTTATACTTGTCCCAAAATTTCTTATAGTTATCTCTTTCTTTCATATTCTCCCAATATACTTTTGTTGACAATAGTCTAATATTGTAATCTTCTATTAAATTTATTAACATATTATATGCTTTTTCTCTTTTTGCTGCCATTTTTGTATCTTGTACTAAAACTCTTGCATCTTTTAATAATTTTTCATAACATTGTTCAGCAACTATTAATGGAATACTGTGTGTGAATAATTTTCTGCTTATTCCTAATAAAATCATATTTTTTTCTATATTATCTCTTGTATCTAATTTACCTACTGTGTAACTTTCAAATTTTTCGTAATCATCTACTATATCTTTAAATTCTTCTTTTGAATTTATTTCCATTTTTAAAGGTAATATATATTTTATATATTCTTCTAGTGTATAGAATATTTTTACATAAATCCATTCTTTTGAAGAATCATATATATTTGTTGTGTCAGCAAGTTTTATTGAATAATTTTTTAATATTGATTTATATAAACTGTCCATTTTAGAAACATAGAATTTATTATATTTATTTAGAACTTTTTCTTTTAGATTGTTTTCTACTCCATCTTTGTCTAATTCTAATAAATATTTTTGTTTTCTATATTTATAATCCATATATTCTTTTTCTTTTAGGCTTGTAACTTCGTAATATCTTGCAAGAGCATCTCTTTCAAATTCTGTTGCAGTATTATTTTTTACTTTTTTGTAAATTGAATCCATAACATATTTATCTAAAGCTTCTAAATATACAGTATATGCTTCATCATATTTTTTTTCTAGTTCTTCTTTATTATAGTTTTCTGTATCTTTCTTATAATTTTCATATGCTTTCATTAAACTGTTTCTTTTTATAGTTATCAACATTCCGTTAATTCCTATTTTTGTTGGTATTAACATTTTTGTTAGTGTTTTTGTTATTCTGTTAAAAAATGTTGTATTTGTTCCTGTGATTCTTAGGCTTTTTTCTTCCATTTTTATCATCCTTTCATTTAAAACAGTATTTTTTCATTTGTCCCTATGCTTTCTAGTACTTCATATGTTACATTAACTTCAATCCCATCTTCTTTTTCATATGTATTTATTATTTTATTTACAATTTTTTCTTTATCTTGTATTTCGTTGTCTAATTCTTCTTGTAATTGTTGTATCCCTATGTTTTTTGCTTCTTCAATTGTATATTTTTCTTGTTCTTCTTTAATTTCTTTGTTTGTTATTTTTATTAGGGAAATTGGTAAATAAAAGTTTGAAAATATTTTAAATTTATTTTCTGCGTCTATTGTATCATAAATTTGAAATTTTGAAAGCCTTTTTGATAAATTTATTTCAAAATTATTTATTTTTATTTTATATTTGTTTTCAATATTTCCTGTTTCTTTTCTTTCCGTAGTTTGATAGTTAATTTTTTTGCTTTTTGTATGCCATACTTTTGCTTCTATTTCACCTTTTGCATGTACATATCTTATTCCTGTGTATTTTCCTTCCATCCAGCCATTTATTAATGGTGTTCCTATATTTACTGTATCTCCAACTTTTACTGCTATTGTTCCATTTTGAGCATTTATTTTAGTAATAACTCCTTGTTTATCTGAAACAATATTACAATAATCTGTCTCATCTATTATTTCTGGTTTTGATGTTGATTTTACAATTTTTATTATTGCATTTGTTCCTTTTAGTTCTATTCCCATCCATGCAATATCGTCTCTTTTTAATCTTACTTTATTTATTATTTCTTTTGTATTTATTTGTGCTTTTAATTTTCCTATTGTTAATCCGCAATCACTTATATCATTTTGTATATTCTCTAATTTCTTATTATCTTCTTCTATTATTTGTATATTCCATATAAAGTTTGATGATATTGATAGTAAAATTACAATTAATAATAGAAATACAAAAAATATTTTTCTTTTTTTGTACCTATTAAATATAAATGGTAGTCCTTTTTTTCTTAATATTTTTACTTTACATTTTGTTTGTCTAGCAATCTTTTTTATTTTTCTTAAGTCTTTTATTCCTATATTTAATTCTAATTTTACGTTTTTGTCCCTTTTTAAGTTCCAAATTGCTATTTTATCATTTCTACATATATTTATAAATCTTTCTATGTAGTATCCTTCTATTGATATTCTTATATATCCAATTATGTAATTAAATAGAATTTTAAGTAACATATTTTATCCTTTCAATCAAAATTTCTTTCAATCTCTATGCTTTCTACTTTTCCTTTAACCTTTATATCATCATTTGTCATATTTTCTAGTTTTAATTCATATCCATTTATATTTATTTCATCCTGTAA
>ENA-ORLY01000317-ORLY01000317.1-human-gut-metagenome-genome-assembly--contig:-NODE-317-length-70533-cov-12.600659_pt1 | contig 70533 bp, 60 predicted proteins | sample MGYA00243071_ERZ508832 | MGnify/ENA primary metagenome ERZ508832 (study PRJEB26277, sample SAMN04329777) | human gut metagenome | biome: human-associated habitat | host: Homo sapiens | place: USA... | reverse complement strand
AAAAACCGCAAATTTCGAAAGGATGCCAAGGCATCCTTCCGGAATTTGCGGTTCCCACAGCGCCGCAGCGCTGTGAACTTTCTTTAAATTATTTCACTGTCTACTTGACGGGGAGCAGTTCATCGATCTTTCAGGGGCATGTTTGCGGATTATGCTGCGATAAACAGCAGAAAACATTTTGATTACGGACTGTTATCGAAATGTTTTATATTTTATCAAGCATCAGCAAACGGTAGTGCCTGCCTTGCCTTCAAGAGCTTCAACCGCCTTGTCGAGGGAAGTGATGATGGCCTTCCTGCCGGGTTTGCTTTCAACGAACTTGACGGCAGCTTCAACCTTGGGCAGCATGGAGCCGGGTGCGAAATGCCCTTCCGCCATATAGCGGCGAGCCTCTTCAACGGTCATGGTTGCGAGGGATTTTTGTTCGGGTTTGCCGAAATTGATGCAAACCTGTTCAACAGCGGTCAGGATGACGAGTGCATCGGCATCGATGTCCTCTGCGAGGCGTTCTGATGCAAGATCCTTGTCGATAACGGCTGCCGTGCCGATATAGTTGCCGTTTTCGTCCTTGATTACGGGGATTCCGCCGCCGCCAACGGTGATGGCGATGAAGCCGCCGTTCATAAGGCATTTAACGGCGTCAAGCTCAACGATTTCAACGGGCATGGGGGAAGCAACAACCCTGCGCCAACCCCTGCCGGCATCTTCCTTCATGGTGTAGCCTTTTTCGGCTTCAAGCTTGCGGGCTTCGTCTTCGGTATAGAAGGGGCCGATGGGTTTTGAGGGTGCTTTGAACTTCGGGTCATCCTTATCAACAACAACCTGCGTAACAACAGTCACAACGCGCTTTCCGTTTTTACGGGCGCGGAGGACTTTCTCAAGCCCTTGCTGCATGTGGTAGCCAATGTAGCCCTGGCTCATTGCACCGCAAACGTCAAAGGGCATTGCGGGGGTGACGGCGGAAGCATATTCGTTCTGAAGCACGATCCTGCCGACCTGCGGGCCGTTGCCGTGCGCAAGAACGACATCATAGCCGCTTTCGATGATGTCTGCGATGTATTCGGAAGTTTTTTCAACAACTTCAAGCTGGGACTCTGCGGTTGCGGGCTTGCCTGCTTCCTGCAATGCATTGCCGCCCAGTGCAATAACGATTCGTTTCATTTTTTGTTTCTCCAAAGAAAAATAATGCGGCGAACATTGCGCCAAAGTCAATTATGCCAAATATCTCGCAGAATGTCAACAACTTTTTGAATTTTCCTGCTGAAAAATCAAAAACTTATGCAAACAGGTATTCATTCGACTGCATTTTCGCCGAAAAGAGCCTTAACGGCGCCGCATATTCTTCCGATGTTTCTGCTGCCCGCGGAATAATCAACCCTTCCGTTTTCCTGTCGGAGTTCAAGTGCAACTGCGCAATACAGGGAAAATCATCGCACGGGATTCGGGCTGATTGCCGCTCTTTGACTTTCGACAGCCCATTGTCTTGCTCGGAAAATTGTTTTTTCTACTTAACTTCGGTCGGCCTGTGCTCCACAACATACTGTTTGTGTCTCAGCTTTTTCAATATTTTCTGTTGTTACTTATAATCCGTTGCCTCAAAGGCATCATTTGAGTAGAATATTATAATGAATGATGTCGAATTTTATGGGAGGGGTGAGCTTCTTTGGATATTCAACAATCTTTCGGATTGAAGGTCCAACAATTACGAAAAGCAACCGGAATGAGTCAAGAGAAGTTTGCACTGTCTATTGATATGGATAGAACTTATCTTGCTTCTGTAGAAGCAGGAAAGAGAAACATCTCTATAAATAATATTAAGAAAATCGCCGATGGGTTGAGTATTACAATTAGCGAATTGTTTGTTGGCGTTGAAATACTCAACGAAGATAGAGCGGTCTAAAAGAAAGGTTTTCTTTTGTATTATTTTGGCGTTTGTTATCGGCAAAAAATAATGTTACAAACGGAGGAATAGACAATGTCTGATTTTATCATATCCAGCTTTTACGAAAAGATGGCAGATGTTAAATTTGATGCCTATGGAATACTTGATTCCGCCAACAAGATTCATACTTTAGGAACCGACTCCAAGATTATCGGTAGAATTTTCGAAATGTTTGCTCAGCCAATTCTTGAGCAAATCGCATCCGAAAATGGATACAGCTTAAAAACACCAGAGTCTCAAACGGTGTATCCTGATTTTGTTATGATGAAATCCGAACACTCAAAAGAAAAGATTGCAATTGATATTAAAACAACATACATAGATACTAACCAGTCTAATATCAAGTTTACACTGGGTTCGTTCGGTTCGTATATGCGTAACAACACCAAGAACATCGAGTATAAGTATACAGATTATTCTAAGCACTATGTAATTGGATTCGTTTACAAAAGAAACGACGCAGCCCAAGAAAGCCGTGTTTACGAATACGAAAATCGTTCCCAGATTGCATTCCCTTACTGCGATGTAAAGTATTTTATCCAAGAGAAGTACAAAATTGCTGGCGATAAGCCCGGGTCCGGCAACACTGAAAATATCGGTTCCTTCTCCACTAAAAGATTTGCCGACCTGAAAGAAGGTCGAGGACCTTTTAGCGAATTATGTCAGGATGCTTTCGATATTTACTGGAAGTATTACCCCAAGTATCGTGCACAAGAGCAAGCGTACACATCGCTTGAGGGGTTTATTCAATGGTTGCCTAATAACATTGAAACAATTGAGCTTCTTCATGATTTTGATTCAGCCGAAGTTCTTCGTAAGGTTAATGCATACAAAAAAGCCCATAGAAGATAAAAATAGAGGAGAGCTGTCAGCTCTCCTCAATTTTTATCTCTTAATTGCCAGAACTTCAATCATTGGATGTCTGTTGCTTTCTTTGGCTCCAATGTGGTAAAAATGATCCTGCTCGTACCATATAAAATCAGACCAGTGTCCAAACAAGTGGTCATTTCTCCGAAACTCGTTTTCTTTCCACATCGACAGGCAAACATTTGCAGGTGTACTATGTGCATACTCGGCTAACTGAATTGCTTCGTCTTCTGGCCACTCGCCAACATATGAAGTGTCTCTACCAATGTAAGGTGGGTCAAGATAAATATAATCATTCTCCGTAGCGCCATCAAAAGCCTCTTGCCAAGGACAACATCTGAATGTCCAATCTTTGTCTTGCATTATACTGGCTACATTGGCTACTTGGTTGCAAATCTTTGTAACATATGCTTTTGCAAATCTATTTGGTTTTTGGCAAAACGGAACATTAAATTGACCGTGACGGTTAAAACGAATCATGCCGTTAAAATCCGACCTGTTGAGAAACAAAAAATATAGCGGATCACCATTTTGATTGAACTTATCTCTCATTTCCTTGTAATAACTTGCACCTTGTTGCTCTAATTTCTCTCCATGGAACTCAAGAAACTCTCTCACAATCCGGTTTGTAAGAGTTCCATCTTGTATTCCTTGATACAAAGCAATTATATACTGATTTTTATCGCAAAGGATGGCTTTTTGCGGAGCCATGTTAAAAGCAACAACCCCTGTTCCGACAAAAGGTTCAATCCAAACTCCGTCCGTATTTCTTTCAACTTTTTCTTTAATAAAGGGAACAATTTTAGTCTTAATCCCTTGGCATTTTATAGGAGGTACAATCACCTTGCTGTTATCCATTTTACTTCCTCCATCAAAAAGAGCTCTTTCCACTCTTTATCCATTCATCTAATTCAGATGCCTTGAATTTCCATTGGCGCCCTATCTTGTGTGCCGGAATACCCGAATCAGGTTTTTTATCCAATTTATTACAGAGTCCTTATTTACACCAAGGTAGTTAGCGACTTATTCTATTCCTATCCACTTGTCGTTTAACACTTCTCCCATGATTTGATGCCTCCTTTTAGTTTATTATAGCAGCTTTAGATATGAAAATCAAGCAATAGATATGAATAAGGCATTCTTCTCCGAATGAACCGTTCGATCCAAGTTGAAGGTGCTTTCGGCGTTTTAAAACAGGATTACGGGTTCGGAAGATTCCTCACCTGAGGGAAGACCAACAACGAAACCCGCCTTTTTATCCTCGCAATAGCGTTCAATATCCGAAAACTGTGCAGTCGGCTTGCTGACGGACGATTCGGGAAAGCACTGTTTGAACCGAAAACAGCCTGAAATAACCTTCCGAGAACAACAAAACTTGAGCAGGTCTGTTTGCCGTACACAAAAATCACGCTTTCTGCATGAGCCGGCTTCTCTTGAGCCGAAAAATGTAATGTTCGGCACTCCACGGATTGCCCTCCTAAAAAAGAAAGGTGCTGCTGCAAATATGACTTGATTTTGCAACAGCACCTTTTCTTTGGCAGGGGTACTAAGGCTCGAACTCAGAAGAACGGTTTTGGAGACCGCTATGTTACCATTACATCATACCCCTAAGGCTTGATAAGTTTATCACACTTCGGGGCATTTGTCAACAGTTTTTTTAAAAACTCTTAATAATTAAGAAACATCATTGTTGCCTTGGTTCGGATCGTCAACGGCGGCGGATTCAACGGGCTTTTCCTTTGCGGATTGTTTATACTTCTCGTTAATGTTTTTAATATGCTGTTGTTTTACGGATTCATCGACAGCAGCTAACGGGGCAAGCTTTTCGAAAATTGCATCGATCTGTTCAACGGAAAGCTGATTTCCCTTTTCTGCATAGTTTTTCTGAATTCGTGAAAGCACATCGGCGCGGTGGATGACGATAGCATGCGTTTTTTCAAGCTTAACATTCTTCAATTCACAACGATCACTGAATAAAACGTATGAGTATATAGGAAGGTTGTCAGAAGCAAGAAAAGCTTTCAACTGCTTGATATGCCCCGCGTTTTGCATTATCGGGTTAAAAAAACGCGACTTTTGCGATTTACCCTTCCCGGAGGGCAGCGTTTGGGTCCAAAAGGTCTGCGACTCGTTCCCGAATATCCAACCGCTGTAATTTTTTGATTCAAAAACATAGATTCCGGATTCGTGAAGAAGAATGACATCAACTTCGGTCGTTTCTCCGTCGGCCTTGGGAAGATAACAATTAAAGATGAACTTTTTGTAGCCGTTGAGCGGAGCAAGGCATTGATAGGTAAAGTACTCTCCGATAAGCCCTATATCTTGCATTACTTTGTTGAATGGATTCCCTGTTTGAACAAAATATAAAGTTTTTTCGTATTTCTTTTTCTTGTAAAGATTGATACAGCCTGCTGCGGCGAAAAGAACAACGATGACTGTAATAAAAATAATTGCTATTTCTTTCATGGTATACTCCTGACAGTGCTTTGAATCGTTAATCAATCAATGGCTGCGGACGGACTGCGCACATGCAGTGTACACAATCCGCCCAAGGGTTAAATGCTGTTTATTTTATTCCCCAAACTCCTCTGCGCATTTTTTAAGCATGCTTCTTATCGGCAGTCCGTAGGGACAGCGGGGTTCGCATTTGCCGCAGCCGATACATGCGCTTGCTTTTACGGGAAGGGTTTTATAGCGTCCTTTTGCCCAATCGGCAAGCCCGTAGCGTTCGAGATAGCCTGCAAAAAGGAACACATTCGGGATGCTGATGCCGACGGTGCAGGGGGCGCAATAGTTGCAGCGGCGGCAGAAATTGCCCGTCAGTTCGGAACGGATTTTTGCGATCTCGGCATTTTCCTCATCGGTAAGGGGTGAAGTGTCGGAACCGGCGGCGGAATTTGTTTGAACTTCCTCTGCGCAGTACATGCCGGGGATCGCGACTGTTACAAGCTCGTTTGCGGCAAGGTAACGCATTGCAATGCGTCCGTCTTCAATTGCACCGCCCGCCATGGGTTTCATTGCGATAAAGCCGATGTTTTTGTCTCGGCATTTTTGCAGCAGGGGTTCGCACTGGCTTTCAACAATGTTATAAGGGAACATGATCGTTTCAACCCAGTCAAGCTCAAGCGCACGTTCGAAAACCGTCAGCGAGTGTGCGGTGATGCCGATATGCCCGATTTTGCCCGCCTCGCGTGCCGCAAAAAGTGCCTCCAGTGCGCCGCCCGCACCGATTACGGTGTCAAGCTGTTCCATGCTTGGGTTGTGTACCTGATACAGGTCGATATAGTCGGTGCGGAGGTTGCGGAGGCTTGTTTCAATGTCTGCCTCCATTGCTTCGCGGGTGCGTGCCATGCTCTTTGTTGCAAGAACGAACTTGTCACGCCGTCCGTCGATTGCGCCGCCGATGTATTCTTCGCTGACGGTGTAGCCGCGTGCCGTGTCGATATAGTTTATTCCGCATTCAATAAGGGCGTCGATAAGCGGCTTTGCCTTTTCCGCATCGATGCGCTGAATGGGGATGCCGCCGAAACCGACGCGGGAAATCTTAAGCCCGGTTTTGCCGAGTGTTACATACTGCATGAGTGTACCCTCCGAATTTGTATTAATTATTGCTTTTTAAAGTTAAATTCACTCCGCCGCATACCGTGCGGATGCGGATTCCGTTTACGATATTATAAGCTTTTTTTCGCAAAAAAGCAAATTAATAAGAGCGTTTTAAAAAAGAGAACGGACGGGCCGCGCACTTTGATGCCGCAGTGTGTCAATTCCGCAACATCGTTCCGTATTCGCTTGACATTATGTCCGGCGGGGGTATAATATAGATGAAAGACAACGCTCGAAAGGAGACAGTGTTTTTAATATGCAAAAAGTTACACACAGCGAATACATTGCGCAAAAGAAGCCGCTTGCGAAGCAGCTTCTTGCAAAGCTGAACGAAAAATACCAATATGCATCCGTGCTCATCACCGATAATTATGAAAAAGGTTATCGTGCATCGCGGAGCGGCGTTGCAATTTCCGCAACAAACGCATTCGGCGGCAAGGGCATGATCGTGAAGGTCTATGACGGCAAAGGCTATGCCGAATACAGCACAAACGAAATCACGGCAGAAAACCTGCCCGAAATTGAAAGAGAAATCGAGCAGCAGCTCATGAATCCCGCAAACTTCATTCCCGAAGGAACCGAAGAAGCGGAGTACAAATGCATCAGCGATGAACCCTGCACGCTTTGCGAGGCAACGGATTACGAAATTCATCCCCGCGAGGTCGGCGACGAAAAGTTGATTGAAACCGTGACCGCGCTGCGCGAAAAGGCTGTTAAAGCCGATGAACGCATTCTTGACGCAATAACGGGCTTCAACTATCAGGAATATCACAAGCTCTTCCTTTCCGCAAACCGTGAGCTTGAACAGTCCGTGCTTTATTCAACGGGCATCATGGCTCTTGTTGCGGCAAAGGGTGAGGAAATCAAGCAGAGCTTCCGCGGATTCTCCAACCTCGGCGGTGCGGAGCTGCTTGATAAAATGGAGTCTGCAATTCCGCAGTGCGTAAAGACCGTTACGGATCTTTTGAACGCCGAACCCATGGAACCCGGCACTTATGAATGCGTCTGCACACCCGAAGTCACGGGCATGATCGTTCATGAAGCGTTCGGTCACGGCGTTGAAATGGATATGTTTGTTAAGGACAGGGCTCTTGCACAGTCCTATATCGGCAAGCAGGTAGCATCCCCGCTCGTTACCATGCACGACGGCTGCGCTCAGCGCGAGGTTGCAACCTATTTCTTTGATGATGAAGGCACCCTGTCCCACGATACCGTTATCATTGACAAGGGCATTCTTAAAGCAGGCATCAGCGATGCACAGTCCGCAATGTTCCTTGGCACCGTACCCACCGGCAACGGCAGGCGCGAGAGCTATGAGCGCAAGGCGTATACGCGCATGACGAACACCTATTTCGAACCCGGCAGCGATAAAGTTGAAGACATGATCGCTTCCGTAAAATACGGAATGCTGCTTGAAGAACCCAGCTCCGGCATGGAAGACCCCAAAAACTGGGGCATTCAGTGCATGGTCAACTTTGCAAGGGAAATCAAGGACGGCAAGCTGACAGGCAGGATCTTTTCCCCTGTCGTGCTGACGGGCTATGTTCCCGACCTGCTCAAGTCCATCACGATGATGAGCGACAATATCGAACTCGGCGGCTGCGGAGCATGCGGCAAGGGCTACAAAGAATGGGTCAAAGTTTCGGACGGCGGTCCCTACATCAAGGCGACGATTCGTCTGGGCTGATGAAGTTCGGAAAGAATTTTGATTCGAAAGGATGCTTTTATTATGATAGATATTATTAAAAACGCATTAAAAGAAGCTGAAATCAAAACGTGGCGCATCAACGAAAAGAAAGAGCACACTGCGGAAGTTTTCTTTATTCGCCGCAGGCAGGATATGCGCCGCATCAGGGATACCCATAAATACAACGTTGAAGTGTTTTGCGATTACGAAAAGGACGGCAAGCCGATGCGCGGCAGGTCACAGGTCACCATCGTGCCGTCCCAGTCGGAGCAGGAAGTTCTGACCCTTCTTAAGGAAGCGAAGCATGCGGCGTCTTTTGCGGGCAACCCGTATTATGAACTGCCTGAAAAACAGGCTTGTGAACCCATTGCGGCCGCAGGCAGCCTTGCGGAGGTTTCGGCTGAAGAGGCGGCAAAGCGTTTTGCTGCGGCATTGTTTGCGGCAGATAACGACCCGCGTGCATTCGTGAACTCGGCGGAGATTTTCTCAAAGCAGGTCAAAACCCGTATCCTCGGCGATAACGGAACGGACGTTTGCTATTATAAAAACGATGTTGACGGCGAATTCGTCGTTCAGTGCAAGGAACCCGAGGATGTTGAAGTTTATCATGCATTCGGCTACGACAATCTGAATTGCGATGCGCTGCGCGAAAAGGTCACAACCGCGCTCCGCGAGGTGGCGGACAGGGCAATTGCCCGTGCGGAACTGCCGAGCGGAACTTACAACCTGATTCTCTCGGGCGAAAATGCGGCGGAAGTGCTTTCCTATTACATTGCGCGCAGCAGTGCGGGAATGGTCTATCCCGGGTATTCAACATGGAAGGTCGGGACGGATGTCCAGCCCGAGATGAAAGACGGTGAAAGGCTCAACGTGACCCTTCGCGCAAAGGTTCCCTTCAGCAGTGAAGCGATTCCCATGAAGGATCGTCCCGTGATTGCCGACGGCAAGGTTGAAACTTTGCACGGCGGCGCAAGAATGAGTTATTATCTCGGCATTGAGCCCACGGGCGATTATTCCGCATACAGCTGCGAAAACGGCAGTGTTTCGTTTGAAGAAATGAAAAAAGAACCTTATCTTTACGCCGTTACATTCTCGGATTTCCAGATGGACACAATGTCCGGACATTTCGGCGGAGAAATTCGCCTTGCGTACCTTTTCGACGGGGAACGCGTTCGCATCGTGACCGGCGGTTCGGTAAACGGCAGCATCAATGCGTGCAGCGGCGGGATGAAGTTCACAACCGAACGCTACGACAGCAAGAACTACAGCGGACCGTTTGCGGTTATGCTTCCCGGCGTCCGCGTTGCGGGTTCGCTTGCAGAACAGGAATAAATAATTCGCCTGCGAAAGCACTTTATTAACTGAATAAAGCAGAAAAATGCGGCACTCGCTGTTGTTCGGCGGGTGCCGACTTTGTAACCGGAGAGAAAAACGTATGAGTATTAACATTGAAAAAAGCAGAAAACTTGCTTTGGTGGTTGACATGTACGGATGTCCGAACCGATGCAGGCATTGCTGGCTCGGCCGATTGCCGAATACTCCGCCGGAAAACGGTGCAGACGAAATGCTTGTGAACAGCTTTCGCCCGCACTTTGAACAAATTGAATATTACAGCTGGCTTCGCGAACCGGATTTTTGCGGGGAATACAGAGCGCGCTGGGAACGCGACAAGGCGTTGAGCGTTAATTGCGAACCGCAAAGGTTTGAGCTTGCAAGTTTTTGGCGGCTCGTCAGAGACGGGGAGTATGCAAAGTTTCTTCGTGAAGTCGGCGTAAAAGTCGTTCAGCTCACATTCTTCGGCGGAGAGGAAACGACGGATAGATATATCGGCCGAAAAGGTGCGTATTCGGAATTGCTGAAAGCGACGGAAATTCTGCTGCAAAACGGCATTGCACCGCGTTGGCAGGCGTTTATAAATGCAGAGAACAAGCATGAAGTTGCGGAAATTCCGAAACTTGCCGAAAAGCTGAAACTTGCCGAACGCTGCCGGCAGATCGGGCAGAGCTTTAAATTCTTTGTTCATGCGGGAAGCTGCGACGGTGAAAATCGCAAGCTCTATCCGATTCGAATTATCAAGAGTGACATCCCGCAATGCCTTGTGCCGTACTATTGGCAGTATGAAGAATTGCGCACAGAAGCAGAATGTGTTGAAAGCCTGCTGAAGCGCAGCGAGAATCCGGATTATTCCAACGGAGATTTCATTGTTCTCAATATTACGAATAATTTTGACATTTGGTACAATTACACGCATATGTCTCCTGAGTGGAGAATCGGAAACCTGAAAATTGACGGTATTGAGGAAATAATGCGTCGTATTAACGAAGAAGACACTTTTGCACAGCGCGAAGCAAGGAAAATCACGTTTGCGGAGCTTGCGGAACGGTACGGCGATGCAGCCTCGGAACGTGCATTTTCCGTCGGTGACTATGAATCCTATCTGTTTAATAAACACCTCGAACAGAAATATTCGGATTAAGTCGAAATATTCAGCAAGAAACCGAAGAATTTTTGACTTTATTTCCCGGGAAATTGAGCCGATCGGGTCGGACAGAATAATTATTTCCCGGGAAATTGATTCCGTTTACGTCGGTTTATGAAATGATGAAGGGCATCTCCGACAGGTTAGGAGATGCCCTTTTGAAATAATTCGATATGAAATTGAATAATAAATTTACAAACTCTCAAAAATATCGGTTCCGCTGCGCATTAGCCACGAACGCAGTACCGCAGAAAGAATCATGTTCAGTGCAAAAAACAGCATGAGGTAAAGCTCCGCTCCGAGTGCATGTGCACCGAGAAACCAACCGGCCCCGAACAGCAATACGTACAGCCACCCGCTGAAAAGAGCGAACATCACGCTTGAACTCTGTTTTATGGGCGTGATTTCGGTCGTCCAATTCAAATTCGGCTTTTTGAGATCAAGGAATAACCCGAATTCGGCAAGAAGGACAACGAGGGAAAGACATGCAAGGATTACCGCAATCGTTGATCCTATCGGCACGGCAAATGCGATGCATATGCAGATCGCGGCGAAAAGCACCGAAATTCCGGACAGCAGGAGCTGCATTGCAAGCTTTGCACGGAGGATCTGCCGCGTGGTTACGGGCATTGAACGCAGAATCCAAAGCGTTTTTCCTTCCAAAGAGACGGACGGCGCAGTCATATCGTTCATTGTGGACACAAGGCAGACGGCGGCAGCAGCAAGTATCGCAATCGTTCCCGTGTTGCTGTCGAAAAGCTCAAACAGCATTGAACGAAGAGCTGCGCCCCTGATGAGAAGCAGAATGCCTGCAATGGGCATGATTATAACGCCAAAACCGCAATTGAGCATATATGCAGGGCTTGCGGTGAATCGGCTAAACTCACGTTTGAGCAAAGCGGAAAAAACGCCGCTTGCCTTTTGTCGTGCATTACGATTATACTTTGCGGTTACGGTATCGGAAGAAGCGGTTGCAAGCTTTAAAAAACTCTTCGACATAACATAAAATGTAAGCAATGCAAGCGCGGCTGTGCCGAATACGGGCAGCAGAGCGGAACCAAGGTTTCCCGCCGACATTCGCCCGAAAAGGTAAACAGGGTAAGCAAAGTTTTTGACGCCTGCCCCTATTGCGCCGGCATATTGCGTAAACTGCATTAAAAGGGTCGTGATATTGTTTACAACATAATAATACCCGCCGATAAACACAAGCGATATTATGACCGTGAGGAAGCTTTTCCGTTTCAGCTTGGAGGCGATTTTTGCAACCACCCAACCCAATGCGCAGGACAGAACAAAAACGAAGACGGAGATAGACAGCATTCCGAGAATGCAGCCCAAAAGCGTGTCGACGGAGAAATCAATGCAGAGGTAAACTATCGCTGCCGGAACGAACACAACCGCCGAGAACATCAGCCCCATAAGATAGACGCCCAACAGCCGAGAAAGCAGAATGCTTCCGACGGGCACGGGAAGGGAGAGCAAAAGGTCGTTGTCGTTTGCTTTGTAGAGCGCGGCATAGGTGTTGAACACACTGCCGAAAACGCCGAACATCAGCCCGATTATGCCGAACAATGCAAAATAGAGCCAGTCGAGCCCGGCGGCACGGAGCGGATTTGCAAGCTGATAAGCGCAAAATGCGAACATTCCGCCCAGCACGCAGACCATAAGAAGGGCATACAGCACGATGAACGCAGCGGATGCGAACTTTGAACGGCTTTTGCCCTTTTTGGGGTCATAGAAAAAGCTTCGGTTGAGTTCATAGAGCTGCCGTTTAAGAAGAATTTTAAGCATAAGTGCGCCTCCGAAGTTTATTCGGCTTCAAGCTCGAGAAAAACGGATTCAAGACTTTCATCGCCTTTGACCTCGTCCATGGTTCCGGAACGGATGAGCCTGCCGCCTTTGATGATCGCAACCTTATCACAAAGCTTTTCCGCAACTTCAAGCACATGGGTCGAAAAGAAGATTGCACCGCCGTCATTGCAGACTTCCCGCATCAGTCCTTTCAAAGTATGCGCTGCTTTGGGATCGAGCCCGACAAAAGGCTCGTCCATAATGATAAGCTTCGGAGAGTGAATCCAAGCTGCGATAACGGCAAGTTTTTGTTTCATGCCGTGGGAATAGGATGAAACAGGCTGCGCAAGCGAGGCGGTGAGCTCAAACATGTCCGCATATTTATTGATGCGCTGTACCCGCTCCTCCGCTCCGATGCCGAAAATATCCGCGATGAAGTTGAGATATTTGATGCCTGTCATAAACTCATACATGTCGGGATTGTCCGGAATATAGGCGATGAGTTTTTTGCAGGTCAGGGGGTCCTTCCGAACGGAAGTGCCGTTCACAAGTATTTCGCCTGCATCAAACTGAAGGATTCCGACGCAGCTTTTGAGCGTTGTTGTTTTGCCTGCTCCGTTATGGCCGATAAAGCCGTAAATCTCACCCGGTGCAATGTGCAGAGAAAGGTCGTCAACCGCCTTTTTGCTGCCGTAAGTTTTTGTTAAGTGTTTGATATTAAGCATATTTTCCTTCCTTATAAAAACACATGAAATGACACATGAAATATTGTGTCGGTTTTTTAGGATAACACAGTTTAAAGATAACCGGTTCCGCAAAAGCTGTTCGGGCGGGGCGTTTTCGTTTGCTGCTCACCGTTCGCGATGACCGCCGCTGCATTATCCGTGCGCATTGCGCCGGAGGTTGGATGAAAAATTCGAAAAAATCTGTTTTATAATTTCAGTGCAATAACCGGTGCTTGCTCATTGCGAAATTTTTTTTTGCCGGTTCACACCGCATAGTATATTCAGCAGAACAAACAGTGCGACGAGCAGAACCGTTCCCCCGCAAAGGACGGCGAACATTGCCGGAAGGCTAACATCCGTTCCGAAAAAGCTGAGCCTGCAATCGATGGATTTCTTAATTACGTCAATAACTTCGGGAGCAAGACCCGCATCCGCTGCCGCAGAGAACGCACCGCGGAGGGCATGATTGCGAATAAGGCTTGTTCCGTATGTTCCGGGCAGAAACATAAGGATGTGCTGCAAGCCGGTGCTGAATTGTGCGATCGGCATATATGCACCGCAGATAAAACCGTAACCCGAGCTGACGATCGTGCCGACAGCGGAAACCTGCCCCTGAGTCGTCAGAAAACGGTTCACAATGCTTGAAAGTGCAGTGCCGAAAAGCACAAGCAGAACAATGTCCGCAAACAGCAGCACCACGTCGGCAAAGGAAAGATACCAGCCGACCTTTGCAAGATAGATAAATCCCGCACCTGCCGCAATAAGGCAGACAAGCAGCGTTGAAGCAAAAGTTGCAAGATAATAGCTCAGCGCAAGCGTGGACTTTTTGACGGGGGAAACGGTGAGATCCCGTCTTGCACCCGTGACCTTGTCCAAAACCATGGTCATGTTGCAGCAAAATGATACCGTGATGCAGCTCACCGCAAGCAGGGATGAAACCAACTGCCCGCCGACAATGCCGCCGATGAGCTTTTCCGCAGCGGGGAAACCCTCCGGAAGAGCGGAAATAAAGCTGTCGCGATACACATTTGCAAGAAATGCGGCATAAAGCACCAAAAGGATAACAGGCGTTATCAGCGAGGCAAAGAACATGCCTTTATCCTTGAAAAAAAGTTTGCAATTGCGAATAAAAAGATTGTAACAACCTGTCATGATTCAACACCTCCGGAAAGCTTTTTGCCCGTTGCGGCAAGGAACACATCGTCCATTCCGCCTTTTTTGATTTCGTAATCGATGAACAGTTCGGGATGTTTCAAAATCAACTGCGTTGCTTCCGCCGTGTTTTTTACGGCAATGCGAATGCCGTCGCGTGTGGATTCAACTCTGTATTCGCCGAGAGCGGCGGCTTGTTCGGGCGTGACGCCGTAAAGCGTTACAAAATCGCCTGTGAACCTGTTTTTCAGCTCCAGCGGTGTGCCTTCAGCAGCAATGCTGCCGGAATCCAATATTACAACGTAATCTGCATCGGCGGCTTCTTCCATATAGTGAGTGGTCAGAAACACCGTAAGTCCGTGTTCGGCACGAAGCTGCATAACAACGCTCCAAAGAAGGAGGCGCGTCTGCGGGTCCAGTCCGGTCGTGGGCTCGTCAAGAATAAGAATCTCGGGTTCGTGCAAAAGCGCACGCGCAATGTCAATTCGCCGCCGCTGCCCGCCGGAGAGCTTGCCGACGGTTCGGTTCAGAAGATCACCGAAATCGAGAAGTTCCGAAAGCTCCGAAAGTCTTTTTTTGAACGCTTTTCCGTTGATGCCGTACAGTGCGGCTCGACTGCGGAGGTTTTCCCGAACGGTCAATGCCTGATCCAGCACGGAATTTTGAAAAACAACGCCGAGTTTTCGGGAAACGTGCTCAAAATCCCGCTCCGCATCCATGCCCAAAATCGTGACGCTGCCGCCGTCCCGTCGGAGCTGCCCCGAGATTATGGAGATGGTTGTGGATTTGCCCGCTCCGTTAACACCGAGAAAGGCAAAAAGTTCACCGCGGCAGACACGGAACGAAAGGTCTCGAACGGCCTTTATCTCTCCGAAAGCTTTATTCAGTCCGTCAATGCGGATGATCTCGCGCTCGGCCGAAGCGGAGCGTTCACCGCACAGGTTGTCATATTGTGTGTTACTCATTAACATTTCCTCCGTTTTACTTCTTGCCGTGTTTTGAAGATGCAGCGGGAAGCGCATTCAAAAAAGCCGAAAGTGCGGCAAAGATAACGCCCGCAACGGGCCAGATGACCCATGATGTTTTTGGATTGCCGTCCTTTATACCGAATCTTATCAGCAGATAAACCGCGGTCACAATCAGCCAATAGCAGGAAGATATGCAGCTTACGAGTCCGCTTTTTTCCTTCTTTACACGGGTGTAGTCGCCCTCTTCAAGAAGTTTGTCAATGGCAGAATTATATGTTCCCCCGAGCACGAATGCGGCACTGCCGATGCCTGCAATAACAAGCGTAAGACTTACCGCCGCAGCGGGAGCAAAATCCGCATTTTCAAAGCAGACGGAAACAAAAATCGGAACCACCGAAAGAATACAGAGCATTGTCCCGATGATATTGAGCCTTGAGGAGGTGTGCGCAAATGCAGCTTTGCGTTCGCGCAGCATACCGGCCACGCCGTATTCCGTTTCAAACGGTTCTTTTGCAAGAAATTCATATTCCTTTGCCTTTGCGCCGGCTGAAATAAAAAGCAGGACACCGATTGCGGCAAGCAGAATCAAGGCACAAAGACCGATGCCGCAGGCAAGGTTTTCGCTGATATTAATAACACGACTGTCGCTCATTGCGGCAAGAAAAATCAAAGGTGCGGGCGAAATAACGCAAAGAAAAGCTGCAAGCGCAATTCGCGGCGCAGAAACACGGCGAAGCTCAAGATAGGCAGAGGCCTGTTCCATTGTGACGGTGCGAAGCGGAGGCTCGGCACTGCCATCGGAGGATTGAAAGGAAGGTTCGCATTCCTCGATTTCATCCTTAAGAAGGTAATCGGTTGAAACACCGAAAATGCGGCTCAGCCGAAGAACTTTGTCCATATCGGGTACGGACTGTGCGCCCTCCCATTTTGAAACGGATTGGCGCGAAACTCCAAGCTTTTCCGCAAGGTCCTCCTGTGACCAGCCAGCCTTTTTACGAAGATTGATGATTTTGTCTGCAAGTATCATTGCTGTGACCGTTCCCTTCCGTTTAACTTTTTCCGCCGCCTGTTCGCGGGCGGGTTTACTGCCGTAATGATACGCTTTTTTGCCGTTGCGGGCAATAAAGGGAGGCGGGCAATTTGTCAACCCGTGGCTGCGATATGCGCAACTGAGACGATTTTTGCCGTAGATACGGAAAAATTCCCATCACGGGAAAACCGCACTCCGTGCCGCTCCCGAAACAGGGGGATTCAGAGTGTGAACGGAAAAATATTTGATAACTGCAATTGCGCAATATCGGTTTTCAGTATAGCTTTGTTGAAAGTCGTTGTCAATACGGTTTGAAACAATATATGCGGCAGCCGTAAATTTGCCGTCCGATGCCGCTAAATTTCCATATTTTTTGTTTCCGAAAAAACATGAACACTTTGCCCGGGTTGAATTGTTCGGATTCCGGGCAGAGGAGCATTGCGGTCGGAAACTTTTTCGTTAAAAACAATTAATCAGCAATTATCACAAAGAAAGCTTGACGGCGAGTATTTATAGGGATATAATGAGCAATTCCGGGATGACGCGTAAAATATTGAAATACTCAGGAAACATACGATTTATTCTTGCAAACAGCATTGCGGAGGTGCAAATGGAATTAAACAACAGCAAAAATGCTGAGGCCGTCTTTTCACTTTCATTGCTTTCGGGCGGCGCGGCGCAGAAAAATGAAACGGGGCTGCTGCTGAAAAGCAACGAAAAAGCTCAAAAATACGGGCTTGTTCTTTCCCGGAAGCAGGCGGCAGCGATTATCGCAACACGAAATGCTGCATTGCAGCGCACGGGAAGGATGGAATTCGGTGCAGGCGTTCTCGGCAGGATTGCCGAAGCATTCTGTGATTCGCCTTGGATTTCGCAGGAGGATTATGAGCAGACCCTGCATGAGGTCACCGGACTGTTTTATGAATTTAAAAATGAAACGATGGACATCGTTTCAGACGATGAACTGATTGATTTCATGAAGGAAGCTTTCAATGGGTTCTGCAAGGGTTCTCTCGAATTGCTTGCGGGACGTGCGCTGCCGATGCTTGCGGAACATGTTCGCAGCGGGGAACCGTTGGAAAGCTTCATTTACCGTGCGGAACAGTATGAACAGAGCTGAAAACGGCGGCGGTGTTTTGCAGCCGAAAAGAAGCTGAGGGATAAACAGCCGACTGAAAGGAGAACGACGGGAGCAATGGAAGAACACGGAGTTAAAATCCATGAAACGGAATCGGTGAAGGCATCAGACGGATTTGCAGCATCGGCGGGCGACAGCTTGGAGAAGCACGGTGCACATGCGCTTGACGGCTTCCGTCCCGATCCGACGGATTATTTTGCGTCACTTGTGCAGGCTGCAAACGCTGCGGGACTGCTTTCGGAAACGGATGTTTCAAGCTTGCAGGCGCAGCTTGCGGATCTGCTTAAAACGTTGGCGGATAAGCGAACAGGGGGCAGAAGCAGTTCATTGCCCGTTGAAGAGGGAAGAAAGCTGCTTCTTTCCGCAACATATATAATCGGTTTGAACCTGAAAAAGTATTCGAGTGCGGAAGAGGCGGCGGAAGCGCTTGTGAACACTGCGCTTGTGCAGCTTTATAATGACGGCATGGCGGAAGCGAACCTTCGTATGAATCGCGCAAGAGGGCTTCAAAAACGCATTTTGCGTAACTTTTTCAAAAATCCCAACAGATTCTGGTTTTCAACGGTTTCGGACGGTATAAACGGGTTCTTTAAACTGTATTCGCCCGTGTTTTCGGCGCGGGAGATTCACATAACTGCGGACTATCCGCCGCTTGCGGGCAGGCCGAAACTTTGCGGAATCGAATTTGTTGAGCGGTATTTGCGTTATATTGACGCTGAAAATGCCTTTTTGCTTTTATTCCCGTCGGATAAATGCGATGGACTGCTTCGGGAGCTTGCAAAGGATTATGCCGACAGCCCGGTGAACCTGTTTGAACCGATTCTGCTTTGTGCACTTGCGCTTGCACATTTCGGGCGCGAACCGCAGCGGCTGGATCTGTCCGCAAAGGAAGCGGAAACACTTGAAGCGGAACTCGTTTCACTCGACTTGAAGCAAACTGCTGCATTTCTTATCGATGCGCTGGATAAATTGGACGCCGTTTTGAAACTGCCGAAAAGTGTCGGGCTGTATATCGTTCGCTGTATGCCGATTCTTGCAAGAACGGTTCATAACAATGTAAGTATCGGACGAAGCGTCTTCCCGCGGGTATCGGAAGCGTTCCGGATGGGTGAAGTCAATGTTCGGGACGGTGAAAGGCTCAGCGATGCAGAATACAGAGGGCTTCGCGAAAATCTGCTTGCGGCTCAAACTGCGGGCGAAAGGCTCGCGCTTATCACGGAAAACGTGCATTCCGCAGCGGACATAATTGATATTGTGTGCGATGATTTGCTTGACAGTGCTGAAATGAACGCGCTTGTCGAAATGCTTCCGCTGCCGGCATTCGTTTTGCTTTTGAAACGCTTTCCCTCCGTTGAGTTTGAGGAAGGCCGAAACGAAAAACAATTTGCGGAAGCACTGAAGGCGCGCCGCAGCAGCCTTCCCCCGGAGCAGAGCCGTAAGTTGGAGCTAATACTGGAGAATATGACTGTCGGGGAATGATTAACGATTATTTGTGAACCCGGAAGAAGAACATTTAATTAATCACAAAAAGGGCATTGCAAACGCCGAGCGGCTGCAATGCCCTGAATTTATGTTATGTTGCTTCCGAAAAAGTCAGGCGGCAGGATGCAGCGTTAACTCTCGGAGCCGTTTGCGAGGCTCATTCGGGAAGATGCTCGGATTCATGTCCGGAAAAATCCGACTGAGCTTCGGGTCAACAAAGATTAATACTCAAAGAAGCCCTTGCCGGTTTTTCTGCCGAGCAGACCTGCGCGAACCATTTTGCGCAGCAGGGTGCAGGCGCGGTATTTGGAATCATGGGTTTCGTTATACATGGTGTCCATGATTGCGAGGCAAACGTCAAGGCCGATAAGGTCGCCCAATGCGAGCGGTCCCATGGGATGATTTGCGCCGAGCTTCATTGCGGTGTCAACGTCTGCGGGGGACGCAACGCCTTCCTGAACGATGGTGACAGCCTCGTTGATCATGGGGATAAGAATGCGGTTAACAACAAAACCGGGAGCTTCGGCCACTTCAACGGGTTCCTTGCCGATTTCGGTGCAGAGAGCTTTGATTGTTTCGAAGGTTTCGTCGGAAGTGTGCATACCGCGAATGATCTCAACAAGCTTCATGACCGTTGCGGGGTTGAAGAAATGCATTCCGATGAACTTGTCCGCGCGCTTGGTGCAGGCGGCAAGCTCCGTGATGGAAAGGGAGCTTGTGTTGGTTGCAAAAATGGTGTGCTCGGGGCAGATTTCATCGATTGCAGCATAGAGATTATGCTTGATTTCCATATTCTCAACGATTGCTTCAATCACGAGATCTGCGGTTTTGAGGTTCTCATAGTCGGTAACAAAGGTGATGTGTGCAAGAATCGCATCCGCTGCTTCCTGCGTCATCTTGCCGCGATCAACGCGCTTTGCAAGGCTCTTTGTGAGTTTTGCGGAGGATTTGCCGATGCTTGCATCGGTTCTGCCGTATGCGGTAACGTTGTAGCCCGCGGTTGCGAAAACCTGTGCGATGTCAAGGCCCATTGTGCCTGCGCCGATAACGAATACGTTTTTCATAATGCTTAGTTCCTTTCGGTGAAATAGTTGTTTGATAAACTTCGGGCCGAAGCCCTGATGTTATTTGCCGGTGAATTCGTCTTTTTTTGTTTTGGAAACGAATGCCGTCATTGCCATTTGCTGATCCTGCGTTTCAAAGCAGCTTCCGAAAAGCTCTGCTTCGGCGGCAAGGTCGTTGTCAAGCGAATTCATGTAACGAATGCGCATTGCCTTCTTTGCGGCGCGAACGGCAATGGGTGCGTTTGCAGCGATCATTTCGGCAAGCTTCATTGCTTCGTTCATCAGCTCCTCGGGGGGAACGACTCGGCTCACAAGCCCCATTTGAAGAGCTTCCGCCGCGCTGACAGTGCGTGCGGAAAGGATGAGGTCGGCCGCATATGCGCGGTTAACCGTGCGGGTCAATCTCTGCGTTCCGCCGAAACCGGGAATGATACCGAGACCGACTTCGGGCTGCCCGAACTTCGCCTTTTCGGAGGCAATGCGAATATCCGCACAGAGCGAAAGCTCGCAGCCGCCGCCGAGTGCATAGCCGTTGACTGCCGCAATGACGGGAACAGCAAGGTTTTCAAGTGCGCAAAATGCTTTGTGACCGTGCATACCGAAAGCGAACGCTTCGGGACGGGAAAGATCCTTCATTTCGGAAATATCCGCGCCCGCAACGAAAGCTTTGCCCGCGCCGGTAACGATAAGGCAGCGAAGCTCCGTATCATGTGCGATTTCGGTCACTTTTTCATAAAGGCAGTCAAGAAGCGCGGAATTCAGCGCATTGAGTGCCTCGGGACGGTTGATGGTGAGAATGCCGATATTGCCGGCTTTTTCATAAAGAAGCATGAAAAAAATTCCTCCTCTGCCTCAGTTTTCCTTTTCAACTGCAATTATACTCCATTTGAAGGCAAAATTAAATGCTTTTTAAATAAATATATAATCAATGTCCGATCAAGCGCAGACTTCAAACAAAACAAAGCCGAACAGCCGCAGCGTTGCTGCAAACCGTCCGGCCCGTTGATGCAGGATAGGAGAGAATTTATCTTACCTGCATTGCAAAGCGCATAACGCTTATCGCATCGGAAATGCTGATGTTTCCGTCCGCATCGATATCCGCCATGTTGAAATCACAAATGATGAAATCTTACAATCAATCTCAAAATGACAGAGAGACTGTTGATTTCGGTTGCCAATTTAATTATACAATACAAAAGACAAGGAAGCAAGCTAAAAAACAACAAAATATATTATAATTGACGACAAATTCTTGGGCATTGCCAATGCCCCCTGCTTTATGGTAAAATATAAATGAAGAAAGAACCCCGGGCGGAGACCTGCAAAAGGGTGATGCTCCGTCCCTGAAAGGAGAAATTTATGCATTACACTTATAAGACCGGCGGAACATGTTCCACGATGATCGATTTTGACATTATCGACGGCAAACTGCACAATATTGTGTTCACGAACGGCTGCAACGGCAACCTCAAGGCCATCGGTTCGCTGCTTGAGGGAGCCGATCCGAAGTTTGCAATCGAAAGGCTTTCCGGCATTTGCTGCGGATTTAAGAATACATCCTGCGGCGATCAGCTTGCGCGTGCAATACGGCAGGCGGTCGGCGAATAAGCTCTTTTGCAGCAGGGCAGCCGAAGATGCTTATCACAAGCACAAAAAACGAAATTGTAAAATCTGTGCGCCGCCTGCGGGATCGTTCGGCGCGGCGGGAGAGCGGGCAGCACCTTATCGAGGGTGAACGGCTTGTTTTTGATGCGCTGGAGGCGGGCATTGTGCCGGAAACGCTGTTTATTGAGCAGGGACGCACGGATTTTGAAGCACGGGTTTCGGCACTCGGTGCGGAGTTTTTTTCCGTGAGCCGCGCCGTGCTTGAAACGGTGTGCGACACTTCCGCTCCGCAGGGGATTGCGGCGGCGGTAAGAACGCCGGATTTGACTGCTCCCGAAAGCGCGGAGGATTTTCCGCACGGGCTTATTGCTGCGCTGGACGCATTGCAGGACCCCGGCAATCTCGGAACGATAATCCGCACGGCCGATGCAATGGGTGCGGCGGCGGTTCTTCTCGGCACGGGCAGCACCGATGCATTTTCCCCAAAGGCTTTGCGTGCCGCAATGGGCAGCACATATCATCTCAGGATTTTTCAATGCGAACTCTCCGAAACTCTGCCGAAGCTGCGGGAAAGCGGGTTCTCGCTTGTTTGCGGACATTTGGCGGGCGAGGAGCGGCTTCCGATGCTGAACCGTGATTGCGTGATTGTTATCGGGAACGAGGCGAACGGCGTTTCGGACGGCATTGCGCGGCTTTGTTCGCTTTGCCGCCTGCCGATGCTCGGGCGGGCGGAGAGCCTGAACGCATCCGCTGCGGCGTCAATACTGATTTTTGAAACGGCAAAAAAAATCAACGGAATCGAATTCTGATTTTTGTTTTTATCTTACAGATTTTTGATATTTAATATTTGAACGAAGCGGAGTCAGTTCAATCAAAACTGTTTTACAAGGCTGACTTAAAACCGAAACGGAGGCTGCGGAATGGGCGCAAAGCTGAACATGGATACCGGCGGAGAAATCATCAACTGTGCCGCAAAGCTCTTTGCAAAGCGCGGGGTTGGAAGCGTCAGCCTGCGCGACATTGCCGACGAACTCGGAATAAGCAAAGGCACACTGCATTATTATTTTAAAACGAAAGAAGATTTAATATGTTCATGCGCAGAGAATTGCGTTGCCGTCATCGGCGACGGGGTTTTTGAGCTTATGAACGGTGCAGCTCGCGGAGGAAGTGCGGAGAGCGTTTGCGAAAAATTTGTTTCCGCTTTTTTTGACGATGCCTCGCTTCCGAAGCTTCTGGTCGGGCTGCTTTGCTGCGAGTGCGGAAGAGCGGCGGAAATCTGCCGCTCCGCAATTGAAGAATGGCGCGTGATGTTTGAAGTTGCCGCACTGCGCCTTTCGCCACGCAGCGGAGGGCAAACGGAGCTTTCGCAAGCGGCAATTCCAATCATTCTCGGGTTTGCGGCAGCTCAGGCCGAGCCGCAAGCGGCGCAAAAAGCAGCGACGGAGGCCTTGGCGGCTTTGATTTTGAAAAAATGATTAAGCAATAAAAAAAGTATACGTCAGAGGATGCGGGGCGGAAGAAGCCTTTGCATCCGTTTTTTTTCAAAAACATGCATAAAACGGATTATTTTGAAGCGTGGGCAGAGCTGCCGCAAAAACAATAAACCCGCAGCGGGTCAAGTCGTGCTGCGGGTTTATTGAAGGAAATAGAAGCCTTTGAAGATTTGCAACAGCATAGTTCCGAAAGGGAGAAAATAAGAACTTGGACTGAAAACTTCAAGGCCATGAAAAAGCAGTCGTGCAGGAACAATCAGCCTCTTGTTCGGCGTTTGCCGCAGAGAACCGTTCCCGCACCGCAAACGATTGAAGCGATGCCGTATGCGATGATTGCACCTGTTCCTGTTGACGGAACGGACGGGGAGGGAACATCTGTCGGAGCAGCGGGTTCGATTGTCGGATCTTCGGGAACATCCGTGGGATTTTCGGGAACATCTGTCGGATCTTCGGGAACATCGGTCGGATCTTCGGGAGCATCGGTCGGGTCTTCTGGAACATCTGTGGGATTTTCGGGTGTATCTTCGGGGTATTCCCAGCTTACGCCGTCGAAATACGAACACCATTCGTTAAGACTGGCTTCATCGGCAAAGATATTCACAAGGTGATTCGGCCATTGTTCGTCGGGAGCGTAATCCTGATTGATATAAATCTGAAGATCGCTGAAGGGGTAGCCCGTTGTGTCCGTTGTGTCTATGTTGCTTGTGAAAACATAGCAGCCGTTTTCGGTCGGCATGTCGGTGAAATAATGTGGTTCATAAAAGTCGTAGGCAATTTGAACAAAACTGCGTGCGGGGTCCGCGGCGGCGGGCAGGGAGAAGCGGATCGTGACCTCGGATGAATGCGCAAGACAGTATTCGTCGGCAGCATCATAGCCTAAGCTTTCCTCCGGGTCGTGAACGATTATCTGCTCCGCAGGGAAATCGAACGAAACGGAAACGGGCGCATCCCGCCGCGAATCCGCAACGGCGGCACTGCTGAAGCAACAAAGAAAGAGCATCAGCACGGAAGTAAAAGCAAGCAGTTTTTTCATAGAACGTTTTTTCATAGAACGCCTCCTTAATATGATATGCCAAGCATAACAGATTATAGCGCAAATGTCAACAGCTTTTTTTAAAAAAAATGGCAAAAAAATGAAATTATTTGAAAAAAGAAAGGCGGAGCGGGCCGATGAGCAATATCGAACCCGTTCCGCCGCGCATGGGCTTTGACACAGCCCCGTTCAAAAACGATTCAAACAATTTAAAAAGCAGCTTGCGGCATCAATTCAGAACCGGAAGCAGAAGCTCAATCAGAAGAACGCCTCCGACGGCTGTTGCAACTGCATAAACTACCGACAGTAAGAACAGTAAGAAGGCTGATTTTATCCCCACACGAAGAGCCGCTTCTCGCGCAAACGGAACAACGCAGGCAAAAACGGCTATTTCAAGCGCCTCCGACGCATAAAAAAGGGGACTTCCTTTCAGGTGGAGGCTGTAAGTCAGGTATGCCGTGCCTGCGCTGATATAAAGCAGAAGTGCGGTTGCGGCAAGAAAAAGGAAGATTTTTTTGAGAACGGCTTTCATTGCAGGTTCCTCCGAATCAAAGTTTTGCCGCAGTTAAATATTTCACGACAGTAATTAATTAACGCATAATATAACAAACTTCACCGCAAATGTCAACAGTTTCTTTTCGGTATCCGCAAATGTCAGTCCGCGCGGAGAAGCTCCGCAAGCGTTTCAAAAACAAAATTCACGCTTGCATTGCGGACAGCCTGCCTTCCCGCCGCACCGAAATGCATGGTTTTTGAAATTTCGAACTTCGGAATGCCGCATTCCGCTTTCCCGCCGAAATAAAAGCCGAAGCAGACGGTTCCGACGGGTTTTTCGGGTGAGCCGCCGGAAGGCCCTGCAATGCCGGAAATGCCGACGCCGATTTCGGCATTTGCCGCCGCAGCTGCGCCTTTTGCCATGGAGAGTGCGACACATTCGCTCACAACCCCGTGTTCCGCAATGGATTCCTCCGCAACGTTCACGAATTTCACCTTTGCTTGGTTTGCATATGTCACGAATGAGGCATCGAGAACATACGAAGCGTTCGGCACGTCCACGATACGTGCGGCGGCAAGCCCGCCCGTGCAGGATTCCGCAAAGGAAATATGCAGGCCGTGCTTTATCAGCGCATTAACGACCCGTTCCGCAATCGCAAAGCACGCAGCGCCTTGTTCATCTGTCAAAACAGATTGAGAGCATTTGTTTATAATATCGTCCATGAGGATTATTTCCTTTCTTTTGGTTTAAGTCCGCATATACACAGCAGTCATATCTATGAGTTTATCAGACGGCGGCGGGAATTGCAATGCCCGAATTCGGTTTGAAAAATGCAATAAAACTGCAACAATGAAAGTTTAAAACAATATGAAAACGCAACAATTTAACACATCTGTTTAAAAATTTTTTCACAAACATTTCCCGTTTTTGGCTTAACAATGTGCCGAACATGTGCTATAATATATGCGTGTCGGCAGCATCGGACTGCCTGCAAAAAAAGTTCGAAAGGGAAAACCATGGCAAAAAGATTTTTGAGTGCGATACTCGCGCTTTCGCTCGGATTGTAAAATTCAAATCGGGTGAGTTCAGAATTTGAATGAACCGAAAGTAATCAAAAAATAGAAGTCCTCCGCTTCGGCTTTTCGTCGGAAGGTTGGGGCGGAGGATTAAATTTATATATATTGACACATTGTACTGAATTTGATATACTGAACACAGACAGAGCAGCTTCGCTGCCGCCGAAATGTGCAGCGGAATCAGCGGCACGGTCAAAAAAATATTGGAGAAAGAAATGTACGAAAACGACCAAAACTCCGTTAACGGAGAATTAAAACAGCCGAAAAGCTTTGAACAGAATGAAAACGATGAGTTTGCTCCTGCGGGTGAGGACTCAAAAAACGAATTTACTGCCGCGGAATCCGAACCGAACGGTGAGCCGGCAGGCGGTTCGGAATACGAGTGGAATCACTATGATAAAACCGCCGCACAGCCCGAACCGAAGCAGGTCATATACAAAGAAAATGTGTTCATGGGAGTTTTGGGCGCGGTTCTTTTCGCAATTCCCGGCGGTGCGCTGACATTCGCACTGTCAATTTTCGGTTACATTGCTGCCATAAGCGGCATTGCGACCGCCGCACTTGCAATGCTCGGATACAGAATCTTTTCCGGCGCAAACAAAAACAAGGGCATGAAATCATCCGTTGCTTCCATTGTGACTTCGGTTATTGCAACGCTCCTGATGCTTCTTCTTGCGGAGTTTTTTGTTTACAGCTTTGTGATGTCAAAGAACTACGGATTAACAATCTTCGAAAGCATGTCCGTAATGCCCGAGCTGCTTCGGGATGCGGAGTTTCGGAAATACTTCATCACCGACGTTCTCGGAGTGTGGCTGTTTGCTGCAATCGGAATGGGCGGATATATCTGGTCTCTTGTGAAAAAGGGTAAAACCGCCTGACATTCGGCGGCAGCCGAATGTCTGACATTGGCGGCAGTTGAATGTCTGACATCGGCAGCAGCCGAATGTTTGACAACATCGGCAGCCGAATAAGAACAAAACAGCCTTGGCCGTGCTTTTTTGAAAGGCGGCTGAGGCTGCGTTTTCGTTTTACGTCCGAATCAAATCATTTGCGCTTCAACTCTATTGAAACATTTCCGTCGTCATCTATAACAAGGGACATGTTTCGGATATGCTTTTCATAGAATTGTTTGCGCTCCGCAGCGGACATTTCCAGCCGCGTGTTTCTCAGCGCGGCATCAAGCATTTCGTTCACATTGAGTTTGATTGAATCGTCAATCCAGCGGTACATTTCCTGAAAGAGCGCGTTGAGTTTGATATCTTCGGCATTCCCGGAATAGAAATCGTCAAGATAACAGTAGAATATTCCGGAATCGGCAAGCGCGGCTTTCATATCCGGTCCGCATTTTTCGCGCTCGATCATAACAAGGAACCGTGCATCCGAAAGGGAAGAAATAAGCCCCCAGTAGTCGGAATCGCTTGAAACAATAACGAAGGAATCAACTTGGTTTTGATAATGCTCCTGGCAGGCTCTTGCGGTCAGCTGAATGTCCACAAGGGATTTGTTCTGCTTAACGCGCTCTGTCATTATGTGTTCCACAGGGATTTTGACGGAGTATTCAAGAATCTTCCATGCGTTCACGGTGTGAACATCGTCAAAAAGGATTATTTTTGATATTTTCTGCATGACTTCATAGTCAAGGTTTCGCAGGGCGGCGCACAGCTTGTACGGGTCGGAGTTTTCGCAGTCCACAACGACGACGGTTTTTTGACTGTCGTTTATAAAGTCATAGATGTTATTCTTAACAAAAGCTCCCGCATCCGAAACGCGGCTGTATTCGGTGAACACGTCATGGTGCCATTGATACAGAAGAGTCACGAATTTTTTATCGTTAAAAAGAATGTTCCCTTCATCCATCGGTTTCCAGTTGATATACATCTGATACGGATAGCATTGCAGGTTTGCATAGTAAATACTCGCGGCATCTCTCGTGCCCCCTTCGGCAAATCCGTTTGGCATTATAAACAGCTCTTTGACATACGACCAATTAATCCATATCGGGAAAAGGCTTTTGCAGTTATTGATCCTGTCGGAGACAATACGATTAATTTCAATAATATGATGACAAAGTTTGGTGCTGGATTTTTTGATGAAAGAGACTCCGTCCTCGCTGAGCTGCTGAATGCATTCGGAAGGGATGATTTCCGGCATGGACAAAAGTCCGCGGTAATCCGTTCGCATAATATCATTGATTTTTTTAAAATTGCGTTCTATGGATGTTCGGATGATGCAGAGATTGCGGATGATTCGTGCATTTTTGTCTTTTGAAAGACGGTTGAAAACATCGAGCTGCGGAGCTTCGTGCTCATTTTCAAAAATGCGCTGAGGGACGCCTATAAGAAACGCGACTTTTGAAACAAGTTCATATGTGCTGTCTTTATAAGCAATTTGTTCGCCGGAATAGTCGGCACTGTTCGAGGTTGCGGGTGTGTTCATGGTTTACTCCTTTCAACGAAACACTTGTATTGAGAGTTATTGATTTCGACAGGCACGATTTGAGATAAAACGGTTTTGCTGCATACACCCCTTCACCTGCCGGTCGATTATAACTCATAGGATATTATACACGAAAATCCGTTTAATTTCAATCATCAAAAGTCCGAATTAATAAGAAAACGGCTGTCGAATTAACGAAAGGATGCTCTGAATAATCTTTTTTTTGCGGAAAGGGGCTCTGTCTGCGGTGCTGCTGTAGAAATTTGTTTGGAACTTTATTCGTAACGGAATTTTTGAAAAAGGACTGCCGCAGGCAAAAAGCCGTTTGCAGCAGCCCGGTCAATCTCGGTTTGTCGGGTAAAAACGCAAAATCAATCCGCAAAGTTTGAAGCGGAGTCAATGCGGTCGGTGTTCAGAATTTCAAGAAGTTCCTCAAAGGGGCAGACAACGCGTTCCGCCGCAGGGTGAAAATAGAACGTGCATGTGCGGTTGTCGAATGCGAATTCATCACCGGTTTCGCTCCAAAGTATTATGCGCTTGTTGCTGCGTGTTGCGAGAGCAACGCCAAGTTCGGTATGTGTGCCTTGCCCGCCGGGAAGAAGGGCAACGACAAGCTCGGCGTCGCGGACGGCGCGCAGTTCGTTGAAAGCAACTTCGCTCATGCGCTCTGCGCCTTCGTGACGAATGTCACCGTGGGTTGTCCAGTCGTACGTCTGTTCATGCCCGTTGCGGCGCAAAACCTCGGCGGCTTTACGCGCATGCTCGGCATTTACAAGACCTGTTGCAATATAAAATCTCATAGCCTTTCCTCAAGATTGCAAAAAACCGTTCGCGGTGCGTTTGATATGCACAACGAAAAAACAGCTGCAATCGCTTCGATTTTTAGATTTAAAATTAATCATTGCTAATTTTGCCCTCTGCCCAATGTTTTCGGCAGAGACCTATATATTTATCGTCGGCACCGAGGACGACCTGTTCACCGACTTTGGTAATTCCGCCTTTACCGTCAAGCCGCGCGTTCATGATCGCTTTCCTTCCGCACCAACAAATTGTTTTTATCTCTTCAATCGTGTCGGCAAGAGCCATGAGAGTGTGACTGCCCTCAAAAAAATTGCCCTGAAAATCAGTTCTCAGCCCATAGCATATCACAGGAATATTGTATTTGTCAACTGCCTCAACAAGCAGCATGACCTGCGCTCGGGTCAAAAACTGCGCTTCGTCAACGATTATGCAGTCATAAACATGATCATGCACATCGTTCCACGGAATATCATCGAACAAAATGCATTCGTCGGTCAGCCCGCAGCGGGAACGCACGATGCGGGCACCGTCGCGAATATCAACAGCCGGCTTCGCAAGCAGAGCTTTTTGCCCGCGCTCGCCGTAGTTGTATTTGACCATTATTGCCTGAGCTGTTTTTGAAGAGCTCATTGCGCCGTAACGAAAATAGAGTTTAGCCATAGTTCGAAATCCCCCGTGCCGGGAGATTATAACATAATTATGCCGCAATTTCAATCACTGCGGATAAACAGGGACGGATTTATATGCCGAGCGTAACCGATAATTGACGCAGGAAAAGCAAATGCCGAAAAATCGTATCAACCGCTTGACAAACGTGCAGACTATGATTAAAATATAAACTGCGGGGATTTATCAGCGGTTAATTCCGCATTAATCTCTGCCGAATTTCATAGGGCTGTGACGGAAAGAGTACGGACAGCTTCCGCTTTCAGAGACCCGGCGTTCGGTGCAAGTCGGGAGCGGGGTATCCCGAACATGGCTCCCGAGCCCCCGAGGTCGAACCGAAATATGCACGCATTGCATACAGCCGTGCAGAATTCATTAAGACACGGCGTGTGCGCACGTTACAGCGCGAAATGAGCCGACACGGCATGTTTGCGCATACAAACGCCTTTTGTCGGGAATTAGGGTGGTACCGCGACAACGCCGCATACCCGAACAGCGTTTCTGCCGTTTTTGCGGCGGAAAGGTTCATCGTGCATGACGGACGCCCCTATATCCCTTGACCGGATATGGGGGCGTTTTTAATTTGTTTTCAAAAAATTCAAAACGAAAATATCCGGAATACTTCCGAAGGAGAGTTTTTATGACGGAAATCATGAAAGAAAAGAAAACTTATTACATCACAACGCCCATTTACTATCCGAGTGCAAAGCTGCATATCGGACACACCTATTGCACCGTGAACACGGACGCGCTTGCACGCTATAAGAGAATGCGCGGCTATGATGTTTACTTTTTGACCGGTGCGGACGAACACGGACAAAAGATTGAACGCAAGGCAGCAGAAGCGGGAGTTACACCTCAGCAGTATGTTGACAACATCGTTGCGGGGTTCCACAGCCTTTGGCAGCTTATGGATATTTCCAACGACGGCTTTGTTCGCACGACGGATGATTACCACGTTGCATGCGTTCAAAAGGTCTTTAAAAAGCTCTATGATCAGGGCGACATTTATAAGAGCAGCTACAAGGGCATGTATTGCACGCCCTGCGAGGCGTTCTGGACGGAGACGCAGCTCAAGGAGAGCGGCGGAGTGTGCCCCGATTGCGGCGGCAAGGTTGAAGAGGTTGAGGAAGAAAGCTATTTCCTTAAAGTCAGCAAATATGCGCCCCGCCTCATCGAATACATTGAGACTCACCCCGAATTTATTCAACCCGCCTCCCGCGCAAAAGAGATGCTCAACAATTTCCTGCTTCCGGGGCTTGAGGATCTCTGCGTCAGCCGCAGCACCTTTAAATGGGGTGTGCCCGTCAGCTTTGACGACAGGCACGTTATCTATGTCTGGTTCGATGCCGTGCTGAACTATCTTTCAAAGCTCGGTTATTTGAGCGATGATGATTCAATGTTCAAAAAATACTGGCCCTGCGATGTTCACATCGTCGGCAAGGAGATAATCCGTTTCCACACCATTGTGTGGCCCATCATGCTGATGGCTCTCGGCCTTCCTTTGCCCAAACAGGTTTACGGCCACGGCTGGCTTGTTTTGGACGGCACAAAGATGAGCAAATCCCTCGGCAACGTTGTTGACCCCGTCAAGCTTGTCGAACGTTACGGCGTGGATGCAATTCGCTACTTCCTGCTGAGCGAATTCCCGTTCGGAAGCGACGGCAATTTTAACAACGAGGTGCTGATAACGCGCATAAACAGCGACCTTGCAAACGACCTCGGCAATCTGCTTTCGCGCACGGTTGCAATGATTGAGAAGTATTTCGGCGGGGTTATCCCTGCGCCCGATGCGCCCGTTGAGGAAGAGGATTCAGCCATCGTTCCCGCAGCAGCCGCGCTTGCGGAAAAAATCGATGCCTGCATGAACGCGCTGCACCCCAATGAGGCCTTGGCAGAGATTTTCAGACTTGTTCGTCTTTGCAACAAATATATCGACATTACCGCACCGTGGCTGCTGGCAAAAGATGAAGCAAAGCGTGACAGGCTCGGAACCGTGCTTTATAACCTTGCGGAGTGCCTGCGCATTGTTGCCGTTTGTCTGCGTCCGTTCCTGACCCGCACCGCGCCGAAGATTTTTGAACAGCTCGGCGTTGCGGACGAAACGCTTAAGGAGTTTGATTCCGTTGCGGAATTCGGAAAGCTGCCCGAAGGCACGATCGTTAAAAAGGGAGAGGCGATCTTCCCGCGAATCGATGTCAAAAAGGAGCTTGAACAGCTTGAGACACTGCTTCCGAAGCCAAAGCAGGCAGCGGAGGAGAAGGCGGAGGCAAAGCCCGAAGCGAAGAACGCGGACACGGAGGCAAAATCTGAGGTTAAATCCGAGGAAAAGCCCGCCGAACCCGCGCTGCTGCCGGAGATAAGCTATGACGACTTTGCGAAACTTGATCTGCGCCTTGCAAAGGTCATTGCCTGCGAAGAAGTTAAAAAATCCAAAAAACTGCTCAAATGCACGCTGCAAATGGGCGGGGAAGAGCGCATTGTGCTTTCCGGCATCAAAAAATGGTACAGCCCGGAGCAGCTCATCGGCAAAACAGTGGTTGTTGCTGCAAATCTTGCGCCGAAGACCATCTGCGGCATTGAAAGTCACGGCATGATACTTTGCGCAAGCGATGCATCGGATGAGAACCTTTCCGCACTTACAACCATGGGCGATATGGCAAGCGGACTGAAGGTGCGCTGAGGCGGCAAACGGAATCGGGAACACTCCCGGCGGCAAAAAACGCAAACGGGAGTTTCCGACGGTTCGTTTTTCAACCGAAAATAAGGGGGAGATTTTTATGACGGCGATAACATATAAACAGCTGCGGGAGGATGCCTCGATCCGAACCTACATCATTCGTGCGGACGAATCCCTGCTTGCGCTCGGATTCACGGAGCATTCGTTTGCGCATGTCACAATGGTGAGCGAAAATGCGGCGCATATCCTTGAAACACTCGGTTATTCCGAACACGAAGTGGAGCTTGTCCGCATTGCCGGCTATCTGCACGATATCGGTAACCTTATAAACCGCGTTGACCATTCACAAAGCGGTGCACTGCTTGCGTTCCGGCTTTTGGAGGAGCGCGGAATGAGTGCGGAGGATATTTCCCTTATCGTAACGGCGATCGGCAACCATGACGAGGGTACCGGCGTACCCGTAAACGCTGTTGCCGCTGCGCTGATACTTGCGGATAAATGCGATGTTCGCCGAAGCCGTGTGCGCAATCGCAATATCTCGACTTTTGATATTCACGACCGCGTAAATTACTCCGTTACGGAATCAAATATCCGAATCGATGACAGCAAGGCGACTCTTTCGCTGAATCTGACCATCGACACGCAGTATTGCTCCATTATGGATTATTTCGAAATATTCATGACCCGCATGAAGCTCTGTATGCGTGCCGCGAACAGACTCGGGTTGAGCTTTGCGTTGTTTATCAACGGACAAAAGCTGCTTTAAACAGGCACGGCTGCGTCGGTTTTTTTGACAGTGTAAATGCAATTTGAAAAATTCAATACCTGCAAAAAGCTCTCACCGCACTGTTTGCGGAGGGGGCTTTTAATTAAACAAAAAAGCCGCAAATGCGAATATTTCCGCGCTGCCGCTCATATCAATTCACAAAAGGATAAAGCCGATTCAGCGGCAAAACAGCAATCGGAGGTTATTATGGCAAGCACAGGCATTTATCGGGATATTCAAAAACGTACCGGAGGGGATATTTACATCGGCGTCGTCGGCCCCGTTCGAACGGGCAAATCGACATTTATCAAACGGTTCATGGACCTTATGGTTCTTCCGAAGATTGAAAACGAATATGCCCTGGCCCGAATTGTGGACGAATTGCCGCAAAGCGGTTCGGGCAAAACGGTTATGACAACTCAACCGAAATTTGTTCCGAATGAGGCGGTCGCGCTCACCATCGGCGAGGATGGCATTGAGCTGCGCCTGCGCATGGTGGATTGCGTGGGCTATATGGTGGAAGGTGCGCTCGGCAGCAGCGAGGGGGAGCAGCCGCGCATGGTAAGAACACCGTGGTTCGATTACGATATTCCGTTTGATGAAGCCGCGGAACTCGGCACGCGGAAGGTCATTACGGAACATTCAACAATAGGCATCGTCATTTTGACGGACGGCAGCATCACGGGAATTTCCCGCGAAGCATACGCGCCTGCGGAAGAGGCGGTGCTGCGCGAAATGCAGAACACGGGAAAACCCTATATCATCATTTTGAACAGCTCCGACCCAACGGGGCAGGCGGCAGCGGAGCTTTCGGCACAGCTTTCGGAAAAATACGGTGCGCCTGTAAAGCCGCTGGACGTTCTCGGAATGGAGCTTTCGGATATTGACTCATTGCTGGAAGGCGTTTTGCAGGAATTCCCTCTCGGCAGCATCTGCATTGAAATGCCCGAATGGATGCGCGCTCTCGGAACGGAGCATTGCCTTGTTAAAGCTTTGCTTGACAGGGCGAAAGCGGCAATGCCGAACCTGAACAAAATGCGGGATGCAGCATTGATTCAAAAGGTGTTCGGAGGAATGGAGGATTATAAACCCGTTGAGCAGGTTCGTATCAGCCTTGGCAGCGGCAGTGCGGTGTTCCGGCTTGTTCCGAATGATTATGTGTTTTATCGTGTGCTCAGCGAGGAATGCGGCTGCGAAATTAAAAACGAAAGCGAGCTTATTGCTTCGCTGAAGGATTTTGTTCTGGCAAAAAAGGCATATGACCGCATTGCGGGCGCACTCACGGCGGCGGAGGAAACGGGTTACGGCCTTGTTCCGCCGCAGATAGACGAAATGCAGCTGGATCAGCCGGAGATAGTCCAGCATGGTTCGCGTTTCGGTGTTCGTCTGAAAGCAAAGGCTTCCGGACTGCATATCATTCGCGTTGATATCGAAAGCGAGGTCAACCCGCTTGTCGGCACCGCCGAACAGAGCGAGGAGCTTATCGAATACCTTGTTGACAAGTTCGAAAACAAACCGGATGAGATATGGAGCACGAACATCTTCGGAAAATCGCTCTATGACCTTGTTAAGGACGGCATGGCGGGCAAGGTGTCGCGCTTGCCTGCGGATGTTCAGATGAAGCTGCGCGACGCGATAACAAGAATGGTAAACGAAGGCTGCAACGGGCTGATATGCATCATGCTTTAAAAGCGGGAAAGAAAACAACAAAAAAGGGAACTGTCACAGCTCCCTTTTGCTCTGTTCGTATTTAATTGCGGAGCGGGTTTCAGTCCGCAAAATAGTCAACAAGCTCATCAAGCTTGACGGAGGTTTCAAAGCCGTCCGCCATGCATTTGATTTTTGCTGCTCCTGCCGCAAGCTCGTCATCGCCGAGAATTGCAACATATTCCGCAAAAATCTTGTTTGCGTATTTGAATTGCGCCTTAAAGCTGCGCTCCATGTGGTCGAACTCGGCAAAAACTCCGTTTTCGCGAAGCTTTTGAACAAGGCCGAAAGCGGCAAGGCGGGGCTGTTCGCCCATTGCGGCGAAATAGACCTTCACGGGCTTGGGCTTGGGAATGACGGCGTTTGCGTTTTCCATGACCATCAGCAAGCGTTCCATGCCCATGCCGAAACCGACGGCGGGAAGGGATTGCCCTCCGAGTTCTTCAACGAGGTTATTGTATCTGCCTCCGCCGCATACGGTGCCCTGAGAGCCGATGCGGGTGGAGACAATTTCGAATACCGTGCCGGTATAATAGTCCAACCCGCGGACGATATCCGGATCGACAACGTATTTCACGCCGCAGGTGTCGAGACAGCGCTTGAGTCCCTCGAAATGTGCACGGCAATCATCGCAGAGGTAATCAAGCGTGCGCGGTGCGCTGCGGCAGATTTCCTTGCAGCGTTCCTCTTTGCAGTCGAGAATGCGCATGGGGTTGCGCTCAAGCCTGTCCTGACAGGTTTTGCACATGCCGTCGATATGCGATTTCAGATAATCGTAAAGAGCCTTGTTGTATTCCCGGCGGCATTTTCCGCAGCCGATGCTGTTAAGGTGCAGCGTCAACTCGTCAAGCCCCAACCTTCTCAGAAGGGAGAGCGCAAGCATGATGATTTCCGCATCGGCTTCAAAGGAGGACGCACCGAAAAACTCAACGCCGAACTGATGATGTTCGCGAAGCCTTCCCGCCTGCGGCTTTTCATAGCGGAAAACCGGAGCGTTGAGATAATACATCTTTTGGGGAAGAGCCTCGTTGAAGAGCCTGTTTTCAAGGAAGGCGCGAACCATGCCCGACGTGCCCTCGGGCTTGAGGGTGATGGAGCGGTCGCCCTTATCCTTGAAAGTGTACATTTCCTTTTGAACTATATCCGTCGTGTCGCCGACGCCGCGCATGAAAAGCTCGGTGTGTTCAATTATCGGCGTGCGCAATTCGTTAATGCCGTACAGGCGGCACAGATCGCGCATTTCTTTTTCGATATACTGCCACTTATAGCTTTCGCCGGGCAGAACATCCTTTGTTCCCTTCGGTGCCTGAATCTGCATTGTGTAACCTCTTTATATAAAATAAAATAATACCTTTCGCCGAATGCCGTTATACAGAACGTTTTCTGCTGTACTTTTTCTGCTAAACTTCGGTGATTTCAACCCCGAAAAGCTCAGTCGGAACGTCCTTTTTTGCAACGACGCTTCCGTCCTTGAGCACAAGCTCGACGCCGTGCGGCGCAATGCTTTCGCCCGCCGCGCGGCGGAGTTTTGCCTTCACCTCGGGTGTGTTTGCATAATTATAATTGGAACGCTTTGATTTGTCAAAGCAAATAAAAAGATTTTCGTTTTCGAGCCAATGCGCTGCCGCAAGCTGAATCTGAATGCCGAGCATCATATCCGTTTTCATCAGTGCCGCCATGAATGTGCGGAACAATTCTTCCGCTTCGGGCGTTGCGGCGGGAACTTCGAAACTGTCGGAAACAACGGGCGGCGTCGGAAGCGCCGGTTCGGCTGCTGCTTTTTCATTTTCGGAAGATGCGGAATCCGCTTCTTTTTTGTCCGAATTGCCCGAATTGTCCGAACGGCTGCCCGAACTTTGGGTCGAATCGGAGACCGCTTTTGGCTCGGCGGAAACAAATGCGCCGCTTTTGAGCCTGCGTTCAAGCTCCTCCATACGGTCGATAAGGGCGGTCATATCGGTTTGTTCGTCCGGGTGGCAGACTTTAAGAAGCGTGCTTTCAAGCAAAACCCGCGGCATGGTGACCCAGCGAAGGTTCGGCTGAAGCTGCATCAGAGCATCAAGCGTTCTTTCGAGCCGCGCCTTGCCGGCTGATTCCGCCTGTGCAAGGTAGCGTTCCATCGTGTCCTGCGTGCAGTCAAGAATATCCGCACAGCTTCCGCAAACTTTTGCAAGCAGAAGCGAGCGGAAATGGTTGGAAAGATCCTGAACGAAAACGCCGATGTCGCGCCCGCCGGAGACAACCTGTTCGATGTTTTTCATGACCGCCGCCGTGTCGGAATGCAGCACGGAATCCGCAAAATCAAACAGAAAATCCGCATTCATGCTGCCGAGAACGGACAGAACATCCTGTTGAGTGATAAGTTTTTGCTCCGTGCTGTCCGCATCGCCGCAAAAGCTCAGACACTGGTCGGCAATGCTCAGACAGTCGCGCATTCCGCCGTCCGCCGCACGCGCAATGCACATCAACGCTTCGTCTTCGATTTCCGCTCCTGCGGAATGAAGTACGCGCCGTGTGTTCGCCGCAAGATTATGAACCGAAAGGCGGCGAAAATCAAAACGCTGGCAGCGGGAAAGTATCGTTGCGGGGAGAGCCTGCGGTTCGGTCGTTGCAAGAATGAAAACAACATGTGCGGGCGGCTCTTCGAGAGTTTTCAGAAGAGCGTTGTTTGCACTTTTTGAAAGCATGTGCGCTTCGTCAATGATATAAACCTTTGTTTTAAGGTAAATCGGAGCAAACTCGGCCTTTTCGAGGAGCGCGCGCATTTCGTCAACTTTGGAATTTGAAGCGGCGTCCATTTCGATAATGTCTATGCTTTCCGAAACGTCCGTAAGGCAGGCAGCGCATTTGCCGCAGGGTTCGCCGTCCTTCGGGTCAAGACAGTTGACGGCACGGGCAAGTATTCGCGCCGTGCTTGTTTTGCCCGTTCCGCGTGAACCGCTGAAAAGATAAGCGTGGGCAATGCGCCCGGTGCGGATCTGGTTGCGCAGAACATCGGTGATATGCTCCTGTCCGACAACTTCGCAGAACCTGCTCGGACGGTACTGCCTGTATAATGCGTGGTAACTCATGCTGCACACCTCAATTGCTCAATTACTCGGTAGGTACGATTGACAAAAAACCCAAAATACACCAAAAACCCCGTTTCCGAATTAATCGGTTTAATTCGCGTTTGTTCAGCTCAATTTTTGAATTTCATCCGCCCAAAGCCTTTGAACGGCGTCACTCGGCATTCGCCAATCCCCGCGCGGGGAAAGGCAGACGGAGCCGACTTTCGGCCCGTCGGGCAGACAGTTGCGCTTGAATTGCTGATTGAAGAAACGGCGATAGAAGTTTTTGAGCCATTTCAAAATCGTTTCATTCGAAAACTCACTTTCGCGGAATGCCTGCTTTGCAATGCGGAAAAGCTTTGCAGGCGGACAGCCCCAACGCAGCACATAGTAAAGAAAGAAATCATGCAGCTCGTACGGCCCGACAAGATCTTCGGTTTTTTGAGCAATATTGCCCTTTTCATCGGCGGGAAGAAGCTCGGGAGATATCGGGGTTTCAAGTATTGCGGTCAGGGTGTCGTGCAGCGCAGGGTTTTCGCAGTGCCGCGCATAATAACGCACAACGTATTTGATAAGCGTTTTGGGAATGCCTGCATTCACGCCGTACATGCTCATATGGTCGCCGTTATAGGTTGCCCAGCCGAGTGCAAGCTCGGAAAGGTCGCCCGTGCCGACAACAAGGCCGTTCAGCGCATTTGCAAGATCCATCAGCACAAGGGTGCGCATGCGCGCCTGTGCGTTTTCGTAAACAACGTTGTGACAGGTTTCGTCGTGCCCGATGTCGCGAAAATGCGAACGCACCGAATCCGCAATCGGAATCGTGTGAAGCGTTACACCGAGGGAATTGCAAAGAGCAACGGCATTTTGTTTCGTGTGTTCGGTGGTGCCGAAACAGGGCATGGTGACGGCGTGAACAAATTTGCGGTCAATGCCCATAAGGTCGCATGCCTTTGCCGCAGCAAGCAGCGCAAGTGCGGAATCCAGTCCGCCCGAAATGCCGATGACCGCGCTCGTTGAATGAGTGTGTTCAAGCCGGCGTTTGAGCCCGAGAGCCTGTATCGTCAGAATATCTTTTGCGCGTGCGTTCAATTCGTTTTCGTCATGCGGAACAAAGGGATTGCGCGGGAAGCGGCGGGTAAGTTCCGTTTCGGGAAGATCCTCGCGCGGGGCGGGGGCGCATGAACCGAATCCGAGAGAGAAATCAACGAAAAGACCGGAATGGGCAGCATTGCCCGCGCAGAAGCTGTTCACGCGGCGCCTGTCGTAAAGAAGCCGTCCCAAATCAATTTCGGTGATGAGCATCTCGTTTTTAAAATCAAACGGGGCTTTTTCGGCAAGCAGTGTGCCGTTTTCGTAAGCAAAGCAATGCCCCGAAAAGACCATATCGCTTGTTGATTCACCCTCACCCGCGCCGCAATACAGGTATGCGCAAATGTTTTTTGCGGATTGAACTTCCGTGATGCGTTTGCGGTAGTCCGCCTTGCCGATGATTTCATCCCCGGCGGAGCAGTTAACGATCACGAGCGCACCGGCAGCGGCAAGTTTATCCGACGGAGGGGAAGCAACCCAAAGATCCTCGCAGATTTCAATGCCGAAACGGAAATCGGGATAATCCGTGCATGAGAAGATGCAGCCGTCGGGATTGAAAAAAGTCTGCAATGAATCAATATAAGGCGCGGCGGAGCCGAGTTCCGTGCGGGAAGGCACAGCAAAATGCCGCAGCTCATAGAATTCGCCGTAATTCGGCATATGCGTTTTTGGAACGACAGCAAGAATCACTCCGCGGGATATGACAACGGCGCAGTTGTAAAGCTTGTCCGCGCAGCGAATCGGCGCACCTATGACGGCAGCAAGCCGAAGGTTCGCGGTTTCGCGTGCGATGCGGAGAAGCTCGGTTTCAACGCTGTCCAAAAGCAATTCGTGCATGAAAAGGTCGCCGCAGGTGTAGCCCGTCATTGCAAGCTCGGGAAATGCGGCAAGCCGAACCCCGTGTGCCGCGGCGCGGTGCAGCGCGGCAATTATAGCATCGGCGTTGGCTTTCGGGTCTGCAAGCACAACTTTCGGTGAACATGCAGCAACTTTGATGAATCCGTCCTTCATATTTTTTTTCTGCCCGCCCGCACCGGTTCGGCATCGGGGAGCGACCTTTCAATTCTTTAAAATTTTATAACTGTTTTTAAACATTTTGCGGTTTTTTCGCCCGCGAGAACATCACACGGCAGTTCCCTGCGGGCAGACAGAAATCCGCGAACCGCTGCATCCGTCCCGCAAACGTCGGAAGGTTTTGCGGACCCGAAAAGTCGGCTTGGAGAACAGTTTGTGCAGCTTTGCGGAAAATAAAACTCTTCCACCAAATACATTATAGCACATCGGGGCTGAAATGGTAGCCCCTTTTCGGGAAATGTTCGGTTTTTTTTCGATTTCCGCACACAAAACGCTGACTTGAGGAAATTTGGAAAGGAGAAATAAAAAAATGCATTTCAAAACGAAAGGAAAAGGCTCAAAAAAAGTCCGCCTTCGGGAAGGATCCTTTCCCAAAGGCGGAACAATTTATCTGAAAACCTGCACGCAGCAGGTTGTTTCGATATTGCACCCCGCTTTAATGTGCGGCGGTGCGTTTTGGTTGTTCAAGCATAATCAGCGACTGCATTATTCGGCGGTTTTTGCCGTGCTGCGCTGGCCGAGAGTTACGGAAACATCGATTTGCGAATTGCTGCGCAGAATGGTGAGCGTTACGGTGTCGCCGACTTTGAACTTGCTGACAGCGATGTAAAGTCCGTCGGAGCTTGAGACCGTGTCGCCGTTGACAGCCATGATAACATCATCCTTTTTCAGTCCTGCCTGCTGAGCCGCACTGCCGTCTTCAACGGATACAATGCAGGGGTAGGTGTAAGTACTGGTGAAGAATCCGTAACCGGAGAGGGAAACATCCTGAGTGGAGACACCGAGATAGGGACGGCCGACAACAAAGCCGTAGTCCATAAGGCTGCCGATAACTTCACGGGCAAGCGTGGAGGGGATTGCAAAGCCAAGGCCTTCAATACCGCTGCCGCTGCTCTTTGCATTCACAATGCCGATGAGAGTGCCGTCCGATTCACGGAACAGTCCGCCGCCGGAGTTGCCCTGGTTGATTGCGGCATCTGTCTGGAGCAGGGTCATGGTCACGTTGTCAATGGTAATGCTCCTGTCAAGGCCGCTGATGGAACCGCGTGTGTATGTGTTGGAAAGCTGGCCGAGTGCGTTGCCGATTGCAAACACGTCTTCACCGATGCTGAGCGTTGAGGAATCGCCGAATTTGGCGTAAGAGAGATTGTAGGCATTGATTTTGATAACCGCAAGGTCGGTCACGCTGTCGGTGCCGACAAGAGTTGCTTCGTAGTCATTGCCGTTGTCAAGGTAGACGAAAATTTTCTGTGCGCCCTCAACAACATGGTTGCAGGTCACGATATAGCCGTCCGCCGAAATGATGACTCCGGAGCCCGAACCTGCAAGCACACTCTTGTGCCCGCTCTGCGCCGTGACGTCGATGCTGACAACGGAGGACATGCAGTTTTCAATGGTTTTGTATTCCGAATCGGGTCGGGCCGAACTGCCTGCGTAAGAAAGCTTGTCAGAAGGAAGGTCGCCGGTCTTGTCGCCTGATGAACCGACGGTGCCGTTTGAGCCGGAAGGTGCCGATGTTGCTTGGACGGAAGCGTTCTTTTCGGTCTGTGAGGCAGAAAGCGAATTGTTGATAAACTTGGCGCCGGCAACGATACCGACGGTCAAAAGGGCAACTATGAGAAGGCACGCAACGGCTGCGCCGATGGGCATCCTGATTTTTCTTTTCTCTTCCATGATGTTACACTCCTTTAATTAATAATGATAGTTTCTGCGAAAAGAGCTCGGAGTAAACATTGTTCATGCTGCTCCGCGGGTAAAACCCGTTGAACAGTCCGCCGCCGCATCCCTGTCAGAGCACCCTTGCGGGGCTGTTCGCCGGCCCGATTCTTTTCATGCTCCTATTATAACACGCGAATGCGGCAATTTTGGTTGCCTATCGGTGTATATTGCCTGACAGAATATGTACCTATTTTGTCATTCACCGCGAATATGCCGCTGATTGACCGAAAAAAGAATATTGTGACAAAGTGCGCATCTCGATATGTCAAATAAAAAAAGTACTTGAAACTTTGCTTAAAAGGCAATATAATATAAATGCACCAACCAACAAAGGAGCGTACAAAGTACTATGTCAGTCAAACAGCAGATACTGATTTGCGATGATCAGCATATCATTCACGAAACACTCGGCGTCTACCTCAGAAACGAGGGATTCGAGTGCATTTCGGCATTTGACGGCGAACAGGCGATTGAAGAATTCAACCGCAAAAAGCCGAACCTTGTTATTCTTGATCTCATGATGCCCAAAAAAAGCGGAATGGACGTTTGCCGCGAGATTCGCCAGAACAGCAGTGTTCCGATTATAATGCTGACGGCGAAATCCGAGGAGATCGACCGCGTGCTCGGGCTTGAGCTCGGTGCGGACGATTACATTGTAAAGCCCTTCAGCGCGCGTGAAGTTGTTGCAAGGGTCAAGGCCGTTCTGCGCAGGTATTCAATGCAGGAAACGGAACCCGCAAAGATTCTGCATTACGGAAACCTTGAAATCAATATAAATAACTATGACGTAAGGCTGAACGGCGAAAGACTGCCGCTCACCCCGAAAGAAGTCGAGATCCTTCAGCTGCTTGCCTCACATCCCGGAAAGGTTTTTTCGCGCGAAAAGATCCTTTCAATCGTATGGGGCTATGAATACTACGGCGATACGCGCGCCGTTGACACTCAGATTAAGCGCATTCGCCAGAAGCTGCAGTCTGCGGACGATTGCGGATGGGAGATAAAAACCGTTTACGGTGTCGGCTACAGGTTTGAGGCATACGGCGATCCCGATGACAGACAGGACAACGAGGAACGCAAAAAACTGCCCGAAACGCCGAAGGCATACGATTTCGTTGAAGAAAAGCCGACGGAATGAAACGGACAGATTTTGCCCTTTTGAACCGTTTTGCAAAAATGAAAATGAACTTCAGGGCGAACCCGAAAGGCTGAAACGCTGCGGGTTCGCCTGCTGATGTTTTTTCCGAAATGCGTGTGCGGCGTGTTTCAACGCGGCCCCGCAGAAAACAGAGATATGAAAAGATCAAGCCTGTTCAGAATAATTCTTTATATTGTGTGCGCAATCACGGTGCTGCTCGTGATACTTGTTGCGTGCCTTTTTTCCGTTGTCGGGCATGAAATGTACGCCGGAATGAAAATCGACGAACTGAAGCCGAAAGCGCAGTCAATATCGCAGCGCGTGACCAAGCTGTATGAATCAAACACGGACAAACGCACGCTTGCGAGGATGCTGCATCTCGGCGAATTTTCCGCATCGGATGCAACAATTTACATAATCGAACCTAACGGTGCGGTTGTTACAACGGCAGAACAGGATGAGTACGACCAAAGCGTTGAAACCGTCCGCCGCTGCTTCCAAACGGTCATTCAGGGGGAAGAAATTGCTCTTCCGTCAACCGATATAGGAATTGTTGTCGGCACGCCGGTGTATTCCGATTCGGGTGATATAATCGGTTCCGTGATACTTGTTGTCGGTTCAAAACAGGCTGAAAGCACGCTTGCAAAGCTTGCGGTGGAACTCGGCCTTGCAATGCTCGGCATTGCACTTTTGATGCTTATTCCGATAGTTATCATATTCAGCAAGGTAACAAAGCCCATTCGGCACGTTTCAAACGTTGCGCTGCAAATGGCGGGGGGAGACTTGACCGTTCGCGCCAAGGAAGAGGGAAGCAACGAATCGCGTCACCTTGCGCAATCGTTCAATATTCTTGCGGAAGCTCTTCAAAACAATATTGACAGCCTTGTTGTTGAGCGCAACAGGCTGCGCACCGTGCTTGACGGCATCGGCGAGGGCATTATTTCCGTGGATAAAACGGGCGTTGTCACGCATTACAACTCCGCTTCCGTACAGCTTTTGGGCGGGAAGGAAAATACCCACCCCGCAGCGGCGGCCGGTTATCCGAAAATTGCTGCCGTGGCGATAGAAGCTCTTGATACGGACGAAGTGCGCAACTGTGATTTCACGATCGGCGAAAGGATGCTCCGCATTGCGGCAACCCCGATTCACGAGGAGAACGGTTCGCTTTTCGGTGCGGTTGTGCTGATAACGGACGTTACCGAAAGCGAGAGACTTGAACAGACGCGAAAGGACTATGTTGCAAACGTCAGCCATGAGCTGCGCACGCCGCTTGCATCCATTCGAAGCCTTGCGGATGCGCTTAACGACGGAATGGTGCAGGATGAAAAAGACAGAAAACGTTACTACGGCTATATCCTGCGCGAATCGATACGCCTTTCAAACCTTATCAACGACCTGCTCGAACTTTCAAGGCTTCAGAGCGGCGGCGTTGCGTTCTCAAAGGGACGGGTTGAACTTTATGAAATTGCATACGATGTTGCGGACAGGATGAACGATGCGGCGGCACAGCGCGGCAAAAGCGTGCGGCTTGAAGCTCCCGAGGGCGAATACTATGCGTACACAAATGCCGACCGCATTGAGCAGGTGCTCATAGCATTGGTTGACAATGCGATAAAACACGGAACGGACGGCTGCACTGTCAGCGTGAACCTGTTTGAAAATGCGGAAAAGAATCGCTACGAGTTTGTTGTCAGCAATCCCGCGGAAGTCGATCCTGCCGACCTTGAACATCTGTTTGAACGATTCTACAAAGCGGATCATGCGCACACGGGTGACGGCACCGGACTCGGCCTTGCGATAGTTTCAGAGGTGCTTAACCTTTTGGGCGAAAAAATCGATATCGAGTATGAGAACGGAATCATTGCGTTCCGTTTCACGGCCGAAAAATGCAGCACGCCGAAAAAACACCGCACCTTGCAGAAGGCGGAGAATAAAAATGAGGACGGGGAACCGACGGCCTGAGACGGAGGGGTCGGAACGGAATGAAATGATTATTTCGGATATTTCATCGGAAGAAACAAAAATGCAGACAGAGGGCATTGAATCCTGCGGACTTTTTGCAAACGGCGGAAAATCATGCAGGCTTTGCCCGCTTGAGTGCGGGGTTAACCGTGCGGAGCATGCGGGCGTATGCGGTGTGGGCGGATTTGCAGCGGAAAGCCTCGGAAACAGGAACCCGTACGAAACCGCGCTCATTGCAAGAGCGGCGCGGCATTACTGCGAGGAACCGCCGATTTCCGGCGCGGAAGGCAGCGGCGCGATCTTCTTTTCGGGCTGCAATATGGGCTGCGTTTTTTGCCAGAATATGGACATCAGCCAATCTGCAAAGGGCGTTGTGAAGGATGCGGGGGAGCTTGCGGACATAATGCTGCGCCTGCAGGAACTCGGTTCGAACAATATCAATTTGGTTACTCCCGCACCGCATGTGCGCATGATTGCAAAAGCCGTTCCGCTTGCACGGATGCGGGGATTGCGCATTCCGATAGTTTACAACACGAATGCTTACGAAAAGGTTGAAGCTCTGCGCCTTATGGAGGGGCTTGTTGACATCTATCTTCCGGATTTGAAATACGTAAGCTCCGCCGCCGCAAAAAAATACAGCCGAAGAGAGGACTACTTTTCCGCTGCCGCTGCCGCCGTGCGGGAAATGCAGCGTCAGTGCGGGGTTTTGCAGATTGATAAGAACGGAATTGCAAAGCGCGGAATGATCGTTCGCCATCTTGTTCTGCCAGGTTCGGTGGATGAAGCACGCGGAGTGCTGGATTTTATCAGGGAGAATCTTCCTCTCGAAACACATATTTCACTGATGAGCCAGTATACACCGATGTTTGAGCTTCAGCCCCCGCTTAACAGAAGGCTCCTGAAGCGCGAATACAAAAGGGCCGTTGATTATGCACTTTCCCTCGGATTCGAAAACATCTACACGCAAAGCCTTTCATCCGCAAGCGCGGAATTCACTCCGGAGTTTAACGGCTTTTTCGAGTGATATGCGAGCGGAGAGAACGCATTGCGAATATAAAAAAGCGAATAATAACTGTTGTATACTGCCGTGAATGCGCATGACGCACACTCGCGGTTTTTGATTTTTGCGGAATGCAGGCGGCAAAAGGCGCATAAACTGCGGCATGAACGGATTTCAAAAAACAATTGCGGCTGTGCTGCTGGCGGCCGTGCTGCTGTTTATGATCTATCTGCCGAAATGTGCGGGAAAGATGCTTGAACGGGATCAATATCGCGAATGGCTCGAACCGGAGGAGGAGGAATTTTCGGGCGTTATAAACGTTTGGCATGTTGTCAGATTCAAGCCGTATATGGGCAGTGTGGGAGCGTGGCTCAAAAAAATTGCGGACAGAGCGGAACGACGGCATTTCGGTGTTTATTTTGAGGTTGAATCGATTTCGGAAGCGGAAGCGGAAGCGAAGCTTCAAAACGGAGAATTTCCGGACGTGATAAGCTTTCCTGCCGGTTTTTTGAACGGCAGGGAGCTTCGAATCATGAACGGAACCGAGATTTTCGGTATCGACGGCACGGCTGTGGATTTCGGTGACGGATACGGGGCCGGGGAGCTGCCGGCGGGCTTTGACTGCGGCATGGACGGGCGGACGCTGCGCGCACTTCCGTTTGCGGCGGGGTGCAAGCTTGCGCTGTTTTATCCGGAAAGGGTTACTGCGGCGGAAATGTCCGAAATACTGAAACATATTACGGAGAACGGCGAAAGCAAAGCCGGCGCCGATTCTTATTCAAACGACGGATTCGGGATCGAGGCAGGGAAGTTTGAACGGAGCAGCGTTGATGAATTTAAAAAGGGCAAGGGGGATTTCTGCATCGGTGATGCGCGCGCGGCGGGAGATATGGAAAGACTTGCTGCCGCAAACAAGGCAAAATATTTCGAGGTGATGCCCTTTTGCAATGAAACGGACGAGGTGCAGTTTGTGGGCATTTCGGCGAAAACGGAGCGCGAAAAAATGGGCTGCATTTCGGAATTTATTGCAGATATGCTTTCCGCTGCGCGGCAAAGCGAGCTTTGCACATTGGGACTTATGCCGATGAACCCTGCGGCGGAGAAAAAGTTTGAACAGTCCTTTTTGACGGAAGCATACGGGCTTTTGAGCGAGAGCATCCTTAACCTCCCGAACGCTTTTACCGGTGCAGCGGCGCGGAGAGCCGCTTTTTGACAAACGCCCGCCCGTTTAAGCCGTTTTCAAAAAAAGATGAGGACGAAAAACCTTTACAAACGCCTGTTTTTGCTGTAAAATACAACATGGGGATTTGTGCCGCGGCATGCATTCCGGAACGGAAAGCATTTGAACGCGATCCCCGAAACAGGAGGAGAGGAAACGGGATTTTTAATGGAAAAAAACGATATGCTTGCAAGGGCTCTCGGAAATCTGCCGTTCAGGCGGAATGTTCGGGCGCGGGAATTCACAACTTTCCGCATCGGAGGTCCCGTAACTTTTTTTGCGGAGCCGAAGGATGCGGACGAGCTTTGCGCAATGCTTTCTGCGGCGCGGAGCTGCGATTACCCTGTGTATGTTATAGGCAACGGCAGCAATCTTCTCGTTTCCGACAGCGGCGTTGAGGCTCTGTTCATCCGAATCGGTGCGCGCATGGCGGGCGTCGGGTTTGACGGAACAAGGCTGAAATGCGGAGCGGGTGCACTGCTCTGCACGGCTGCAAAGGCGGCCGTCGCCGAGGGACTTGCGGGGCTTGAATGGGCAGCGGGCATCCCGGGCACGGTCGGCGGTGCGGTTGCAATGAATGCAGGTGCATACGGCGGGGAGATAAAGCAGGTGTTGAAAAGCGTCACCGTTGTTGAATGCGGACGCATTGCAAAAAAAATCGTTCATGCGGGCGATCTTGGGTACAGAAGCTCTGTTTACGCCTTTCCGAATGCCGTTGTTGCGGGAGCGGAGTTTGAACTTGCTGCTGATGCCGACGGGGAAGCTCGGCGCAGAATGGAGGAATTCAATATGCGCCGCAAAGAAAAGCAGCCGCTTGAGTATCCTTCCGCAGGAAGCACTTTTAAACGGCCCGAGGGGCATTTCGCAGGTGCGTTGATAGAACAGGCGGGGCTCAAAGGCACAAGAATCGGCGGGGCGGAAGTCAGCCCGAAGCATGCGGGGTTCATCGTCAATTGCGGCGGAGCAACATGCGCGGATGTGCTTAACCTGATTGACCTTGTGCGCGAACGCGTATATAAAGAATTCGGTGTTCTGCTTGAGCCGGAGATTAAAATTATTAAATAAAATTCGAGTACAACAATATAAACAAAAACGGAAAACATACATCGGGATAAAACTGAGGAAAACAGAATGTATATTTTAATCGTCACAGGGCTTTCGGGTGCGGGAAAATCTCAAGTTCTCGGCATTCTTGAGGATATGGGCTTTGTATGCGCAGATAATATGCCCTGTCAGCTTGCAAAACAATACATTGAGCTTTGCAGCAGCAGCGAAAACAACATCGAACGCGTCGCGCTTGTTATCGACAGCCGCGAATCGGTGTTCGGCTACAATCCGCTCAACACTTATGATGAACTGCGCCGGCTTGAATGTCCGTACGAAATAATGTTCCTTGAGTGCGAGGACAGCGTGCTTGTGCGCCGATACAGCGAAACGCGCCGCCGCCACCCCATGAATGACGATGTCGGCATAGGCATTCAAACCGAACGCGAAATTCTAATCCCGTTGAAGGAGAAGGCGAATTATATCGTTGACACGACGAACATGCGGCTGAACGAGCTTCGAAAAACGGTTGAGGATATTTTAATGCGGGGAAAGAATATTCCGCTCAGACTGATAATTTCAAGTTTCGGCTTCAAACGCGGAATTCCGAAAAATGCGGATTTTATCTTTGATATGCGCTACACCGCAAACCCGTTCTACATTGAAGAGCTGCGCTGCAAATCCGGCAGGGATGAAGAGGTTCGCCGATTTATTTTTTCCGATGCAAATGTTCGCAGGCAGCTGAATATGATAGAAAACATGCTGGATCTTGTGATTCCGGAGTTTATAAAGCAGGGCAAGCGGCGGCTTATGGTTGCGTTCGGATGCACGGGCGGCAGGCATCGTTCCGTTGCGATGGCGGAAGCACTTCACGACAGAATGAAAGACAAATGCTCCGTTCTGCTTGAGCATCGGGATCTTGTTTCCGAAGCGGATGACATAAGGGCGCGGTTTGAACCGAAATAGAACAGTATTGAGATAAATATTGCGGCGGCGAATAAAAAAGCGCAGCGCAAAGGGCGGCACGAACGTGCACATTTGAAATGAACGAAAAAAAACACAACAGCAAAATCGACGGCAGCGGTTTTAAAACCGAAAATGCAAAAAAAACGGCGGAACAGAGCGAACACGAATGCCCGTCGTTCTCTGCCGGAGTAAAAAAGGAAATTTCGGAGCAGAAAATAAAGCGTGAGGCCGATGCGCACGCGCTTTTAAGCGCATTCACTCTGAGCATCGGTGCGCTGAAACTGATGCCGGCGATGCGGCGCTGGGGTGTGCACTATGTGCTTGAAAGCGAAGCGGCGCTGAGCCTTGTTTCCAAGCTGGCGGCACAGTATTTCGGGCTTGAAAGCCAATTGAACCGCGTTAAGCACGAGCGATTGAATGCGGAATACTGCGAACTCCTGCTCCACGGGAACGGTATTGATGATTTTTTGACGGCGACCGGGCTTGTGAGCTTTGATGCGGAGGGCGAAAAGAGGTATGAGCCGCATGTTCCGAAGAGTGTTATCGAAACAGAGATGCAGCGGCGCGCATTTATTCGCGGGCTGTTCCTTGCCTGCGGTTCGGTGTCGGAACCCAAAAAAGCATATCACTGTGAGCTTGTGTTCAAAAATGCCGAGCTTGCAATGTTTTCAAAACGGATGATCTCCGATTTCGGAATTCGTATCAAGTGCACCGAACGCAAGGGCAGCATTGTGCTGTACATCAAAGAATCGGAGACACTGTCGGATTTTCTTGCACTTGCCGGGGCATCGGATGCAGTGATGGTGCTTAACGAACAGCGAATCGTGCGCCAACTCAACAACACTGTGAACAGGGGCGTGAACTGCATAAACGCAAACATTGAGAAGGCAACGCGCACGGCAATGAAGCAGGCGGAGGATATTCGCCTTGTTCTGAGCGTTGTCGGCGCGGAGAATCTTCCGCCGCCGCTTCGCATTGTCGCGGAAGCGAGGCTCAACAATTTTGAAATGCCGCTGTCCGAACTTGCGGAGGAAATAGGCATCGGAAGATCCGCCGCAAATTATCGCCTCAGAAAGCTGTGCGAAATGGCGGAAGACATACGGACGGAAATGCCGGACTGATTCAGTGGGGGCGGTTTCCGCGTTTTCCGCAAACGGTGCGGCAGGGGGAAAAGGTTCATCGGCACAAAGGAGGAAAAAATGGGTTTTACGCATCTTCATGTTCACACCGAATACAGCCTGCTGGACGGCGCGGCGCGGATACGCGAGCTTGTTTCGCGTGCAAAGGAATTGGGCATGGATTCGCTTGCGATAACGGATCACGGCAATATGTACGGCGCGATAGCATTTTATAAAGAGTGCATGAAACAGGGGATAAAGCCCATTATCGGCATGGAAACCTATGTTGCGCCGAATTCAATTTACGAAAAACAGGGCACGAGAGAAAACGGCCACCTTGTGCTTTTATGCAAAAACGAAACGGGGTATAAAAACCTTATCAAACTGTCCTCAATTGCGTTTGTGGACGGTTTTTATTATCGGCCGCGCATTGACTATAATTTGCTGGAAAAGCATTGCGAGGGGCTTGTATGCCTTTCGGCATGTCTTGCGGGCGATATTCCGCAGCTTCTGCTGATGAACAGATACGATGAAGCGCGCCGCCTTGCAAAACGCCTTCAGGGTATGTTCGGCGATGATTTTTACATTGAGCTGCAAAATCACGGAATTCCGGAGCAGCTTATAGTTCTTCCGCGTTTGGATGCGCTTGCAAAGGAACTCGGCATAAAGACTGTTGCAACAAACGATATTCACTATGTCCGAAAGGAGGATGCGGAGGCGCAGGATGTTCTGCTCTGCATTCAAACGGGGCATTTTGTGGACGAAACCAACCGAATGCGGATGCAGGCGGATGAATTCTATCTCAAATCGGAAGAGGAGATGCTTCGCCGCATGAGCGGCTATGAGGAGGCGGTTCGAAACACTGCCGAGGCGGCACAAAAATGCAGCCAGACGATCGAATTCGGCAAGCGGCACCTGCCGGGTTTCACCGCGCCGGACGGCATGACGAACGAACAGTATCTGCGCCGGCTTTGCACCGACGGGCTGCGCCGCCGCTACGGTGAGCCGACAAAGGAACATCTCGAAAGGCTTGAATACGAACTGAACGTTATAATCTCGATGGGGTTTGTGGATTATTACCTTATCGTGTGGGACTTTATTCACTTTGCAAAAACGCACGGCATACCCGTGGGACCCGGACGCGGCAGCGGCGCGGCAAGCATTGCAGCATACGCAATGGGCATCACGGACATAGACCCGATTCGCTACAACCTGATTTTTGAACGTTTCCTGAACCCCGAACGCGTCAGCATGCCGGATTTTGACGTGGACTTTTGTTACGAACGGCGTCAGGAAGTCATTGAATACGTAAAAAACAAATACGGCAGCGATCATGTTGCGCAGATAGTGACTTTCGGCACGATGGCAGCACGCGGTGCCGTTCGCGACGTCGGCAGGGTGCTTCGCATTCCCTACCAGGATGTGGACAGAATTGCAAAACTCATCCCGCAGGAAAAGGATATCACCCTTTCACGCGCAGCGGAGCTTGTTCCGGAGCTTAAGAACCTTTGCGAAACGGATGACAGCGTGAAGCGGCTCATGATGCTTGCAATGAAGGTTGAGGGACTTCCCAGAAACACTTCAACTCATGCGGCGGGTGTTGTTATTTCATCCCTTCCGACGATGGAGCTTGTTCCGCTTCAGCGCAATGATGAGGCCGTTACGACGCAGTTCACAATGACGGAGCTTGAAGAGCTCGGAATGCTGAAGATGGATTTTCTCGGGCTTCGGACGCTGACCGTGATTCGTTATTGCTGCGAATACATAAAGCGGTCCGGGGGAACGCCTCCGGACTTTGACAACTGCAATTACGACGACAAATGCGTATATGACCTTATAAGTTCGGGCGACACCGTCGGAGTTTTTCAGCTTGAGTCGGGCGGGATGACGCATTTCATGATGCAGATGAAGCCCACAAGCCTTGAGGACATTATCGCCGGCATTTCGCTCTATCGCCCGGGTCCTATGGATCAGATTCCGCGCTACATTGAGTGCAAACAGAATCCCGGAGCGGTGAAATACGAAACTGAGCTTTTGCGGCCGATTTTGAACGCAACCTACGGCTGCATGGTTTATCAGGAGCAGGTAATGCAGATTGTCCGCGACCTTGCGGGGTATTCGCTCGGCAGGAGTGACCTTATCCGCCGCGCAATGAGCAAGAAAAAGCACGATGTTATGGCGCAGGAGCGCAAAAACTTTATCTACGGCGTTGAGGAAGACGGCGTTGTGAAAATTGACGGTGCACTGCGGCGCGGCGTTTCGAAGGAAGCAGCGGAGAAGATTTTTGATGAAATGATGGACTTTGCATCATATGCATTCAACAAGGCTCATGCGGCGTGCTATGCGGTGGTTGCTTATCGAACCGCGCTGCTCAAATGCCTGTACCCTGCGGAATTCATGACTGCACTCATCAACAGCTATCTTACTGCGGCGGACAGAGTTTCGTTCTATATTTACTATTGCCGCAAGCACGGAATAAAGATTCTTCCGCCGGATATAAACCGCAGCGAGGCACGTTTTTCGGTTGAAAACGGTGCTGTAAGGTTCGGCCTTGCCGCGATACGCAACGTCGGAGAGGGAGCGATGAACGATGTGCTGGAGGAGCGGAGCCGCGGCGGAGCGTTTTCGGATTTTTCGAATTTCCTCCGAAGAACTTCCGACGGGCTGAACAAACGCCTGCTGGAGGGGCTTATAAAGGCTGGCTGTTTCGATTGTTTCGGCGTTTCGAGAAAATATCTGACGGCTCATTTTGAACAGGAGTTCACTGCGGCCGCCGCCGAAAGAAAAAGACTTGAAACGGGACAGCTTTCGCTTTTTGATTTCGGCGGGGATGACGGCGGAAGCATGATGAACACGGTTTCCGAAGCGGATAAGGCCGATATGAAAACGGAGTTTGAGCTTGATGTTCTGCTCCGTGCCGAAAAGGAGGTTCTCGGCGTATATGTCAGCGGGCATCCGCTCATGGAATATGAGGCTGCGCTTTCTGCATTAACACCCTGCATCGAGCTTGCGGAGGCGGACGGTTCGGGTGCAATACATGATAACCAAACCGTGACGGCGGGAGGAATCATCGGTTCCCTGAGAACCCGTGCGGTCAAATCCGGCGCGGGGTTGATGGCGTATGCGGTGCTGGAGGATATGAGCGGAAGCATTGAGATTGCGGCGTTCCCGAGCATTTACCAAAAGTATGCTTCCCTTATCGCAAACGATAAATGCGTTGCGGTCCGCGGCAGGTTCTCCATGCGGGAGGACAGGGACAATTCAATATTGATTGACGAAATTGTTCCGCTGCAAAAGGGTTCAAAAAACGCGGGGGAAAAGCGGCTTGCGCTGAATTTTCTTTCCGACGCGCTGCATCTTCGGAATGCGGCTGTTGAACTGCTGCACAGATTTCCCGGAAACACGGAGGTTTTGTTTCGCGATGCGGCAACGGGAAAGGTTTTGCTTGCGCCGCGCCACTGCTGCGTGAACTGTGCGGAGGAGCTGCTGTTTGAACTGAAGCGTATGCTTGGGGAAGAGAATGTAAAAATTGTCCGCAAAAAATAATATTGAGATTAAGGCGAAATAAGCAATTAAGGGGCAAAAGATGAAACGAATCGGAGTTTTAACAAGCGGAGGCGACACTCCGGGCATGAATGCGGCGATACGCGCCGTTTTCAAAACCGGGGTGGATATCGATTTGCAGGTAATGGGCATTTACCACGGCTACAAAGGTCTTATTGAAGGCAGAGTCGGGTACCTTGCCCATGCCGACGTTGAAAGCAAAATGCACAAGGGAGGAACGATACTTCGCACGGCGCGGAGCGAGGAGTTTAAAACGGAGGGCGGAATCGAAAAGGCAATTTCCGTTTTGCGTGCATACGAAATTGAAGGGCTTATCGTCATCGGCGGCGACGGCAGCTTTAAAGGTGCGGATGCTCTCGGCAAGCGCGGCATTCCCGTCATCGGCATTCCGGGAACGATCGATAACGATATGGGGTATACGGATTTTACCATTGGGTTCGATACAGCCGTGAACAATGTTATGAACGAGATTTATAAAATTCGCGACACGATGCGTGCGCATGACAGGGTCGGCGTTATCGAGGTCATGGGAAGAAGATGCGGAGATATTGCACTTTGGGCGGGTGTTGCAGGCGCGGCAGACATAATTCTCGTTCCGGAACGTCCTCTTTCATGGGCGGATGCGGCGAACCGGCTTGCCGCAAACAAACTCCGCGGACAGCTCACAAGCATTGTTATGATCGCCGAAGGCGCGGGCAAAGCGGAGGATTTCTGTGAATATGTTCGAAAATACACCGATGTTGAGATAAAGGCGACGGTGCTTGGCTATATCCAGCGCGGCGGCAACCCGTCCGCGTTCGACAGAGTGCTTGCCGCTAAAATGGGACAGCGTGCGGTTGAACTGCTTGCGGACGAGGCGAATATGCGCGGAACGGACCGTGCGGGAAGCAGAGCGGCGGAAAATAACGATTTGCGAGAGAACTTCGGATACGCCGTGGGCATAAGGGAAAACCGCATTATCAGCGTTCCGCTTGCGGAAGCAGTTTCAACGCGGGATTGCTTTGATGATAAACTTTATGACCTGAATTCGGTTATGGCAAAATTCTGAGTGCGGCTCAGTGAACGGAAAAGGAAGCAAACAGAAAAATTCATGGATTTAAACAGAAAACGAATGAATGCCGGCATAACCGCCGAGGATAACCGTTCGGAGCTGTCGGCAGGTTCGACGGTGACGCTTGAAATCACGGCGTACGGTTCGGAGGGGCAGGGGATTGCAAGGCATAACGGCATGGCTGTATTCGTGCCGGGCGCAATTTGCGGAGAAACCGTTGAAGCGGAAATAAAAAAAGCCGCACCCTCGTTTGCGGAAGCGAAACTTCAAAAAATCCTTCGGCCGTCGGCAGAAAGGGTAATTCCGCCCTGCCCGCATTATGCCGAATGCGGGGGCTGTGATCTTCTTCACATGAGCTATGCGGAGCAGCTCCGCATGAAGCGCGAAACCGTGCGCAGCGCAATGGAGCGTATAGGAGGCTTTCGCGGGATTGAAATTCTTCCGTGCATCGGCGCGGACAAGCCCGAACATTACAGAAACAAGGCCGTTTTTCAGTTTGCAAATGCCGAAAAGACAAATAAGAAAAACCTTCGGCAGGTTCTTTCGGGATATTACGAACAAAAAAGCCATAAACTCGTGCCCGTTGAAACATGCATGATTCAGAACGAAGAGGCAATGACGGCGAAAAGAATCGTTGCCGAATGGGCGAATTTGTTCGGCATCCGCGCCTTCGATGAAAAACAAAAAAGCGGGACTTTGAGGCAGCTTATGGTGCGCAGAACCGAGGGCGGAACGATGGCTGCGATAGTAACAACAGGCGCGCTTCCGCATTCGGATGAGCTTGTTTCAATGCTGAAACGCGGTCTGCCGTCGCTTGCATCCTGTATCCACGGAATCAACCGCAACCCGCGTGATCCGGGTATCGGAAGCAAAACCGAACTGCTGTTCGGCAGCGCGGAACTTGCCGAAACGGTTTGCGGATTGAAATTCAACGTCGGTGCGCACAGCTTTTTGCAGGTGAACCCCGAACAGACGCAAAAGCTGTACCTTGCCGCCGCAAATGCATTGAACCTGACTGCAAACGATGATGTTGCGGATGTTTTTTGCGGGATAGGCACGATTTCCTTGCTTTTGGCTCAACGCGCCCGCTCCGTTCTGGGCATTGAAGCGGTTCCGCCCGCCGTTAAGGATGCCCGTAGGAATGCAAAACTCAACAACATCAAAAACGCGGAATTCATCTGCGAGAATGCCGAAACAGCCCTGCCCCGCCTCGTTGCGGAAGGCAAACGCTTCTCGGCAATTTTGCTCGATCCGCCGCGCCGCGGAGCGGAAAAGCCCGCTCTTGATGCAATTGTAAACAGCGGAGCCGAACGCATCGCATATGTCTCCTGCAACCCCGCAACGCTTGCCCGCGACTGCAAAATACTCGCCGCCGCAGGCTATTCCCCGATGTCGGTTCAACCCGTGGATATGTTCCCGATGACACATCACGTGGAGACGGTTGTCCTCTTGTCACGGGAAACAAATCCACTGACGATTGAGGTCAGAATGGAAGTGGAAACCGGCGAGGTCAAGGAGCATCCGACCTATAAACGCATTCAGGAGTATGTGCAGGAGAAGTACGGCTTCAAAGTCCATACGGCATATATTGCAGAGGTCAAGCGTATGGTCGGGCTGGATATGCACAAAGCACCGAATGCTGTTGACCAGAGAAAACATGAGTATCATCCCTGCCCACCCGAAAAGGTCGAGGCAATCAAGAATGCGCTGCGGCATTTTGGCTTAATTTCAGAGTAAATCGACTGTGAGGGCAGTAAAAACGCCGTGCTAAAATCGAGTGTAGTGAAAACAGTAAAGTTCTTTCTCCCTGCACGAAAAAAGCACATCGGAAAGTAAAGCACGATGGAGTATACACGGTACACTTCTGCGCGTGAAATTTTGCGAAACAGTACATTCCCACGCCATGCAGCAAAATGCGAAAGAGCTATATGCAAGCAGAGCATTGCTTCATCCGCTGAAAATCGCTGTAATCAGGAACAGCCCAGCATCACGTCAAACGGCGTGATGCTGGGCTTTGCTCACTGCTTTACAGATCTGCTTAGAGAGTTAACTAAGAAAACCAAGATTAGCCAGAGAAAGAGAATATTAGCCGAAAAGACGGCATAAGAAAACGCTGAACCACATCTGAATATAATAGTAGCAAAGAGACCAGTTGCATTCCATACCGTAGGGATCAAGTATAAACACCCAGCAACGATCAGCACCACACAAAACAAACCGGCAAAACGGAAATAATCAGCCAGAACTCCTAAAAGGGTTTTTGTGGGATATTCCTTGTCTGTCGTTGTTTTTAGGTTTTTGGCATAGTCACTCCCGAGCAAGGCTGACACTGCAGCAATATATACGCCCATTGCAATAGATGCAACAGTGATGGCGGCTTCTGCCATCGGAGAAAAATCCAAGCCTAAGAGGACTGTTATGAAAAAGCTCCCCGTAAAAACCGTCCAAAGAAGCTGCTTATGCCGTTTGTACATGGAAAATCACCTCAGCTCATGAAGAAGCAACGTCCGAACTTCTGTCGGATCAAAATGTTCATTTTCATCTTTGGATGGAGATATGGCAATATGTTTCAATACAGAAGAAAAGTCAAATGTATGCTCGACACCATCATCGTCACACCCTATCACTACGACAGTATCAAATTCATACCTGTGTCGGCTGAAAATATCTATGATCTGCCGTCCTCCTCCATGCACAGGAATATCGCCATAAGCAATTTTCAACTGAATTTTGCTCGGCAAATCTTGTCCCCACATATTTCCGATCCGAGCAAAAAGATCTCCTCCTCGACTAAGCAGATTATCGACCTGCGTGTACTGAAATCCGCGTATGGTTTTTATTTTATTACAAAACTCATCTACGGATGTATAAATGTTGTTGATTTGAAATTCCTTTTGCAGTGTTTCGCTGAGGTATTGTTGCAAAAATTTGCGCCGATTAAGATCATTAAGATACAGCAGATGCGTATCACAATCATAGCAAGCAAAGAACTGCTGACGTGGTTCTATTTGCTCTTTTGAGCGCGGATTGGGTTCTTTTTCACCTGTTTCCTTGTTTATCACATAGTCTCTAAAGCGAACTGCATCATCGTAATCACAAGACATCCAAAAGTACCGATCATCTATAATTTCCATATCGATAGAGTATAAATACTTTTGACGTTCCGGTTTGTAAGTCCGGTTACCTTTAGAAAGCACTTGCCGGAAGTCTTCCAGCGATGCTTCACGAATACCACCTACGCGGAGAAGAAAATTGCAAAACTTCACATTTAAGACCTCCTTTGTGATTCAAAGTGCTTTTGTGATCTCCAAAAACTTGCTCATACTGACAGCGCCCGTGGGGAGATCGTTATCATCCATAAACACCATATAATACCGGAACAGCGTCCCCGCATGGTTGCTCCACGCCTTACCCAGCGCGATTTTCTCCCGGCTGTCATCGTTTTTCAGGTGTTCGCCCTTGGTTTCCGCACAGATAAGTTTGCCGCTTTGGGTCATAATCAGAATATCGGGGTAGTGCTTGATAAAGCCGTTGATTGCAAACCCTTGACGCGCAATATTTCTGTGCCGCCAGCGGACATTCGGCAGGGCGGTCAACTCTACAATCAGCTTCTGTTCCAGCTTGTTCATGTCGCCGTCCTCCGCCGTGTACAGCGAACGGGCGTATATGGCGGTATTGCTGGCGGGATGAATAGATGTGGGCAGACGGAACGAGGGCATACAGACGATACGTTCCGTTTCCAGCCATTTATCAAAAGTTTCCCGATAGTGGGCTTCCAGCAGCGTTTCGATCTTGTCACGGATCTTCGCCGCATAGCCCAGCGGGGCTTTCTCCATCGCGGCGAGCTGTGCCTTGTCCATATCGTCCACGATACGGTTTATGTAGGCTTTCAATTCGGCAGCGTCTACCATGTTCAGCTTATTAAGCTGACTGAACATCATATGATAAAGTTTTGAAGCGCGGCGAAAAAGGAGGCTCCTATGGCAACGATTTTACTGGCAGAGGACAACGAGGCCGTCCGCCTGCTGACCCAGGCCAAGCTCCGCCATCAATTTACAGTGGTGACGGCGGCGAACGGCCGGGAGACTCTGGATATCCTGAACCGGCAGCATGTGGATCTGATCGTGGCGGATGTGATGATGCCGGTGATGGACGGCTACCAGCTGGTGCGGACGCTGCGGGCGGAGGGCAACGAGATCCCCGTGCTGTTCCTCACCGCTCTGCAATCCATGGACAGCAAGCGGGAGGGCTTTTCTTCCGGCATTGACGATTATCTCACCAAGCCTGTGGATTACGAGGAGCTGATCTGGCGCATCCAGGCCCTGCTGCGGCGGGCCCACATCGCCAGCGAACAGCAGATCCTTGTGGGAAACACCCGACTGGATTCCGCATCCTACACCGTGACCTGCCGCGGGCAGACCCTGGAGCTGCCAAAGAAGGAATTTGACCTACTTTATAAGCTGCTGTCCTATCCGGGGCAAATCTTTACTCGCAGTAGCTGCTGGACGATGTGTGGGGGTATGTATCAGAGAGCGGGGAGGACACGGTCAAGACCCATATCAGCCGTCTGCGGAACCGGCTGAAGGACGTGGACGACTTTCAGATCATCACCATCAAGGGACTGGGATATAAGGCGGAGCTTGTGAAGGAGAAAGAGCAGTGAAAAGGAAACATTCCAAATACCGGAAAATATGGCTGCTGTGGGTGGCGTTGGAAGGGCTGGTAGCTACCTTCGCCATTATGAATTCATTTCTGCTGCTGCGTTATCTCTATTTTTCCAACGGCACCGCCATACCGGAAGCGTCTGTCAGTACTGCCGGATCTGTGCTCTCCGCCGTGTACCTGCCGCTTTTGATCACGCTGATCCTGACGACCGGGTTTCTGGAGCATAAGCTCAGCGCCAATGTGACAAACTTGATGGACGGACTTCGCGCCGTGGCGGGAGGAGACTATTCCGTCCGGCTGAAAACAGATAAGCATCAGCTGTTGGACGATCTGTGTGAGGATTTCAACCGCATGACGGAGGAATTGCAAAGCGTCCGCACCTTGCGGGAGGACTTTGTCAACAGCTATTCCCATGAATTCAAGACGCCGATCACCGCCATCAAGGGCTTTGCGGAGCTACTTTCCGAGCCGGATCTTACCGTGGAGGAGCGGCAGCAGTATCTGCGGATCATTCAGGACGAGTCCGCCCGTCTGGCGGAATTGACCAACCGGACGCTGCTGCTGACAAAATTGCAGTCCCAGCGGTTTTTGCCGGATCAAACCACGTTTTCTCTGGATGAGCAGATCCGTCGGTGCGCCATCCTCTGTGCCCACAGCTGGGAGGAAAAGCGCCTGACCTTTTCCGCAGAGCTGGAAAGCGTGGATTGTACCAGCAATGAGGAACTTTTGCGGCAGGTATGGATCAATCTCTTGAATAATGCGATCCGCTACACCCCGCCGGGCGGCGAGATCGGTGTGGAGCTGCGGCAGGTCGGCGGGGAGGCCGTTGTCCGGGTCTGGGATACCGGATCAGGCATGACGCCGGAGGTCCAGTCCCACATTTTTGAAAAATACTATCAGGGCGCGGCGGAGGATAAAAAGCACGGCCTGGGCCTGGGGCTTTCTATCGTCCATCGGATCATAGAATTGACGGAAGGACGCATTGAGGTGGATAGCCAGCCGCAGCAGGGGAGCAGCTTTACCGTTTATCTGCCGCTGAACCAAAAGGGAGCGTGACGCGGTGGGCCTGCCATGCAGAACGCTTATTTTTCTTTCCGTATTGACTGAAAACAGCGCAGCCCAGCAAAACTCCAAGGGAGGACGATCATGATCGAAAACCAAAACTCATATCCCATGAACCTGCTTGTCACGCTGGATCGGAATTACGTTCCTCAGCTGAATGTCATGTTGTTTTCCGCGCTCCAAAGTGACCCCGCCGCATTTTTTGACGTATATATCCTGCATGACGAGGGGCTGTCAGCCTCCGATTTAACGGCGACCCGGGCGCTGCTGGGGCAGCGGGGGGCGCTGCATCTGATCCGTGTGGACGAAAGCGGGCTGACGGACGCGCCAACGTCGGACCGGTATCCGAAGGCGATCTACTACCGGATCTTTGCCGCGAAATATCTGCCGCATACGCTGGACCGGGTATTATATCTCGACCCGGATCTCGTTGTGCGGAAAAGTCTGCGGGCGTTATATGAACTGCCTATGGACGCAGCCTTCTTTGCCGCGGCCTCCCACATCAGGGCCTTTCTGCACCGTTTCAACGAACTGCGCCTCGGCATGGGAGAGGATGATCCCTATATCAACTCCGGCGTCATGCTGATGAATCTGGAAGCCTTGCGGGCAAAGCAGGACACACAGGCGGTATTTGACTATATGGAACGCCACAAAGGACGGCTCATGCTGCCGGATCAGGACATCATCAGCGCCTTGTACGGACAAAGCATCATCCCGCTGGACCCGATCCAATATAACATGACGGAAAAGCTATTCACCCTTCACCGGTTCAACGGGGATGGCATGACGCTGGACGATGTGCGGCAGCGCTCGGCTGTCATCCACTACTGCGGGCGGAATAAGCCGTGGAAGCCCGGATACGTCGGTGAATTGGACGTGTTCTACAACGAAACCGTTTCTCAAATGGAGAAGGACTTGCCATAAAAGTATCAGCAGCCTTACCGGTGTTCCGGCAAGGCTGCTGTTGGATATATTTGATTGGAGCATCGTCACGCAGATAAACTTGGGATCAAAGAAAAATAAGTCGAGGGAAATTCCCTCGACTTATTTTCCGTGCCCTGTACCGTCCGGCTTGCCCCATAGATTACATTGTGTACCTATGAACATAAAGCGTTGTGGTTTTAAGGTTTTTGGCGGAGAAATTTTCCCGCGCGTTCAACACAAATTCAACACAAAAGCGACTTTGTGCAATTTGCCATATATAAGAAAAAACCTCGAAACCATTATGGTTTCAAGGTTTTCCTTGGTGGAGAATAGCGGGATCGAACCGCTGACCTCTTGACTGCCAGAATTTAACTTTTCCCGGTGTGTGCATAATGTACAGCTTTTTTAAAAAATATAGAAGAAAAAATCGGACCAAAACAGAGAAAATATTTCTATATTTTCTGAGTAGTATTTTCTGTTTCAACATGACCGATTGTATACCGTGCTTTCTGATTTATAAGGAGTTTAAATCAAGACCGCTTTTTGAGAGAGACCTTCTGTAAAATCATAGTAATTCCAGACTTTTCGGGTATTCCGTATTGTCGAAACCTGTGATTTCGTCATGCAGAATGCACGAACCAAAACTGTGATTTCGGATACTACTGTGTAGGGACAAAAGCTGTGATTTCGTTGCCGTGAGTGCTCGACGAAACCTGTGATTCTGTCATGTAGAATGCGGACTTTTTCTGGATAAAACCTGTGATTCTGTCATATAGAATGCAAGCTTTTTGAGGGATGAAACCTGTGATTCCGTTATTCGACTGTCACGGAAAATGTAAGGAAAAAGTGGGGTGGGACCTGTGATTTCGCAACTTTTGTGCGCACAGCTTTCTGTCTAATCATACCTGTTCTTTAAAATCTAATTTTTGCCCTCACCGATCCTGCAAGCAGGAAGAACGTTGGAACAACTGAACCGACGAAGAAGGAGGGTGAGGAGAGAAACTGAACAGACGAGTCGGTTATGGCAGACGCCATCTACGGCGGCGCAACCATAGAAGCCACCCAAAATGATATGGTGAGACAGCTGCAAAGCACCATGAAAGGGTATCAGCGGCAGTTGTTTCATGACGGCGTGTATGCCGTGGTGACACTCATGGCAAACGATGATTCGCAGCGAGAGAATCCCGGTCAGGAAGATGGCGAGGAAGGAACTCTTGAAAAGACGGAACAGCCGAGAAAATGCTACATTTTCTGCCCGGAAAGAGACCGTGTGCGGTTATTTGAGGAGTTGGATCACAAAACGGCGGCGCCACTCATTCCCGCGTTTCAGGACTATGTACTTGCTTTGCTCCAAAAGCGAGGCAATCTCCGGCAGTTGGAGGTCATCTCGCAAAAGGAGCGGATCGACGCATGGACGCTGGATCTGGAACCGGATGATAAGAATGTCATGATGCCGGGGTCAAAACAAGCCTTTTATGTATGACCAATAGCAAAGAGCTGGAAAAATAGCGCTGAAATGAGCACCCAGAGGAAATGGCCTTTTGAGGCTGTCTCTCTGGGTGCTTATTTTTCATAGAGTAGATTTTAGTCATTTTATTCTTTTGCTATCCAAATATTGGATTTTGAGCATAATTAACCAAGCCCTTTCGAAAACCAAAGAGTTTCCTGAAATTGAGAGCCGCTATTTTGCTTCCGAAGAAGAATTTCGCTCGTTGCTTGCCTCGCGGCAATTTATCAAGGCGGTAATTCTTACGGATGTTTGCCGGTACCGTTTCTACGCCATTCCTAAGCTTTGCATAATTGCTGAATTCTTCACTTTGCATATACCTTTGGCTCTTTGCCCTGTTTGAAGCATTCTTTGAAGTAATGAATGTTGCATTCCATCCATCGATTTTTGGACGACACTGCCCTTGGTATGGACAACCAACGCAATAATTGCAATTAAACGAAACCTTACACTGCCTTGTCGTTTTAGTATAGCTTTGACTTACAGGTTCGTGCCCTGCAGCACATCTCAAAAGTATTGTTCCGTCATCATTAAAAGTGAAATCAGCTAATGCATCTGGAGCCTCTTTTCCAATAAGTGCGGTTGTGATTAATTTGATGTTCTTTTCCTTTGCCAAAGCAAAATTATCCTGGCCTGCATATCCGCCATCGGTAATAAGAACGATTTCTTCTTCAGACCTGTCCATCTGTGATAAAGATTCTTGAAGAAATTGACTGTCAGTATGGATGTTCTTGTCATACTGATAATCGGTCACGACTGATCCGTTTTTATCAACGGTTTCTTCAAGGTTTGCAACATATCCTCTGTGAAGTTTACCGGCCTTTTTGCGATATGTGGCATCTGGATCAGACGGATTCTGTAACGCTGTTGAATTCATTGTTCCGTCTTCCTTTGTACGGAGTCTTCGTTTGCCATTTTCAACAACAGTCTGGTCTGAAAGGCACCTCAAAAACAGTTGGTACTCAGTAACTTCTTCGTAGTCTGTTCCGCATAGTTCAAGCAGCTTATCACTATCACTCAGCAAAGCCTGTATAATCTGCTCCATATTATCATTCAGCTGATGATAGAAAATTCTGTTATAGTCGTTTGAATCTGTATAGTGCTTCAAATCATCAGGAATCTTATTCGGATAGTTCTTATCAAAATATATCGCCAATTTAGAAATACAGGTGTATATCAGCTCCATGCGACTAAGAAAACGGATATTGCTCTCTATCATCATGGAGTCCATTCTTTTTATTCGTCCACTGAGATTCATCAGCTTTGCTATTTTACTACTAAGATCTTTTACACAGTCGTGGTACAGATCAATACCATGTGTTGTTTCATAATTGTAACAGCGGCTTCTAAATCTGCTCAATGTTTTATCCGAAATTGGTTGTTCTTCAAAACTTGTAGTATGAAGTGCGTACTGAAGATGAAGATCCAGCATAAGATTTTCAACAATCTCATCATCCGAATAATCGAACAATTCTTTAATGATTAAAGCTCCAATTATCACATTCACGGGCGCATTCGGGCGGGAAGCTTTACTGCTGTATAAAACAGAAAATCTTTCTTCATCAATATTGGGAAAAATCTCATCCGCAAATATTTTCGCCCATGAATTATCAAGTGCCTTTTTTTCGCGAGCAGTAAGTGAAAATACACTGTCATTGAAAGATATTTGCTGGCTGCTGTTTACTTTAAATGACATAAACCTTACCACCCTTCAAATCTATAACCATTATAACACAATAGATTTGGGGGTGGTAAGGTTGGCTGCTTATTCCATTTTCAGAAATTTCCTATACTTTTGACCCCGGCATTATTCCATTTCGGTTTTGGCATAATGCGTACCTCCGATGCGCTTCAACAGACTTCTTTGTCTATAACGGTTTTGGCTTGTATGTAATTATACCGATTTTATCCGCAAGTGTAAACTGAATGAAACCCACTTTTCGAGCATTCTATGGAAAAGAGGGTACCTTCTTGCCTACAGCACGGATGCTGTGACGAATTTGTGACACTTTCCCCGCACTTTCGCGGGGGAATTTCAATGCAGCTACTGCTATGCTACAGACAAGGTTGAAACCCAACCAAAAATACTTCAAAAAGGAGCGTAACATACCATGAAAAAGAAAACGATTTGGAGCCTTGCGCTGGCACTGGCGTTGGTGGTATCAGCTATCGGCGCATCGACCGCAGCTTTGGCGGCTGCGCCTGACACGGCAGAGCCTGCAACTGCCATCGCAACCGAGAACGAGGACGCCATCTGGGAGCAGATCGAGGCGGTGGAAGAGAAGAGCGACGCCATCTTCCAGAGAAACGCAGCGCTGTGGGAAAAGCTGGACGAAATCTGCAACGCCCTGCCCGACGACTATGACTTCACAAACTTTGACGAGGCGGCATTTATCCGCAGCACCAACGCTCTGACGGATGCGGAGAAGGAAACGCTTCTGGCGGACATCAAGGAGCTGAACGGCCTTGATGCTGAGATGGAGGCGCTGTATGAGAAACTGCCCGACTGCGACAATATGCCGCTTTACGAGAAGGCGCTGGAAAAGGCCGATCCCAAGGTGCTGGACGAGATCGACACCCTGGAGCAGGAGTATGACCGCGTCTGTGAAAAGCACGCCGACCTGTGGGATAAGGTAGATGAAGCATACTTCGATCTGCCGGACGATTATGACTTCGAAAACTATGAAGAGGCCGCCTTCATCCGCAGCCTGAGCTTCCTGACCGACTCGGAAAAGGATGCACTGATCGCTGATTACAGCCGTCTTATGGAGATCGACAGCCGGCTGTGCGAACTGTACAATTCTATCTGGGGCAACACTGGCTGCGAAAGCGGCATCTGCCCCCTTTGACGGAAAGGAGATATTCTGATAGTATAAAATCAACATCGTGCCGATGCTGCGCCCACGCGCAGCATTTGGCGCTGCTTGCAAGGAGGACGCATGGGACATTCCATCTATTTGGCGGACGATGAAAAGAGCATCCGGGAGCTGCTCCATAGCTTCCTCGCAAGCGACGGATATACCGTGCGCTCCTTTGAAAGCGGCGATGCGCTGTTGGAGGCATTTCGCCAAGAGCCTGCGGAGCTTGTAATACTGGACATTATGATGCCCGGCACGGACGGACTTACCGTGTGCCGGGAGCTTCGCGCTGTTTCCGATATTCCCATCATCCTGCTTACAGCCAAGGACAGCGAGCTGGACTACGTCATGGGCATCAGCCAGGGCAGCGATGATTATCTCACCAAGCCCTTTCGCCCGACCATTCTTCTGATGAAGGTCAAAGCGCTGCTGCGCCGTGTGGAGATGGACAGGGGAAAAACGGCGGCGGCGGAGGACGAGCTGCATTACGGGGATATCCGCTATTCCACTACGGAAAACGCCGTCTTTTGCGGAAGCACGATCGTGGCGCTGACCCAGACCGAGCTGCGGCTGCTCAGCTATATGATGAAGCAGCCGGAAAAGGCCTATTCCCGCGAGGAGCTGCTCAGCGCGGTGTGGGGCTTCGACTCGGAGGTAGAGACCCGCGTGACCGACGAAACGCTGCGCCGTATCCGAAAAAAGCTGCTGCAAGCGGGCAGCACCGTCAGCGTAAGCACCATCTGGGGCTTTGGTTATAAGCTGAAGGGAGCGGAGCGCACATGAAAAACATCAAACTGCGGATCGTGTATCTGATCCTTTGCTCGGCTTTGCTGCTCTTTGCCCTGTTCATGCTGGTGGTGAACCTCATTATACCAGCACACTTTGTGCGTGAGGCAAAAAAGGCGCTCATCAGCGAGGCACAGTACCAGAACCGCACCATCCCCTATACCGACGATGAATCCTTTTTTGACGATGAATGGAACGATGCGGAGGAGCACTTCCTTACGCCAAGCATCGTATTTTTAGAGCTGGATAATGCCAATCAATCAAGCGGTTGGAACAGGGACGCATATCGTCTGGAGAAAAAACTGCTGGAATACTACACGGGGCGGGATCTATTGCTCAACCAATGCTATACCTTCAAAACGGACAGACATCACCTAATCTTCATGTCTGCGCAGGAGAATTACGGCGATGGAGGGGAACCCTACTCCTATATCATGTACATAGACATCGGTCCCATCACGCGCTATATCGTAACGCTGAACTGGGTGTTCTTTGCGGTACTGCTGGCGATTTCCTCCGTCATGTGCCTACTGGGGTTCCGCTTCGGCAGAGATATTGAAAAGGAGGCGGAGCGGCAGCAAACCTTCTTCCAGAATGCCTCCCACGAGCTGAAAACGCCGCTGATGGCGATACAGGGCTATGCGGAGGGCATACAGGCAGGCGTAATGGATACGGGCGGCGCGGCGGACGTGATTCTGGAAGAAAGCGACCGCATGACGGAGCTGGTGGAAGAACTCTTGGACATTTCGAAAATCGATATGGGGCGGCAGCGGCTTACCCTTTCCGAAACGGATATTCGGGAACTGCTTTACGACGGCATACGCGCCGTGGAGCCGATAGCCGCCGGCGGCATCACCATCGTGCCGGACTTCCCTGAGAAGCCCGTTATGGTCAGCTGCGACGATACCCAGCTGCGCAGAGCAGTTACCAATATCCTATCTAACGGCGTACGCTATGCCCGCAGCGAGCTGCGCCTGACCTGCCGCGCGGACAAGCGGCACGTGACCATCCGGATACAGGATGACGGGGACGGCATCGTCGAGGAAGATATTCCCCACATCTTTGATCGCTTCTACATGGGGCGGAGCGGAAAATCCGGCATCGGCCTTGCCCTGACCAAGGAGATCATCCATCTGCATAGAGGGACGATCCGCGCGTATAACGGAGAGACCGGCGCCGTTTTCGAGATATCCATTCCGGTGAGCAGATAAGAAGATCACCGCACTGCCTTTGAGCACCTTTCTTGAAAAAAGGACGGACTTAGAAAAGACTTTTGTTAGTACTGGGTGGAGAGTTTCTTGTGATTTCCTCTTGTGTCGACATTGTTAGAATGGAGTACATCTATGGGTTGCAAATCAAAAAAATATCTGCATATTCATGACTGGAACTACTGGTGGGGCTATTTCCGCTGCGGCAAGGGCTGGGAACCTTTCCATGCGGCTGAATTTTCTCTTACCGAGGACGAGGCGGGAGAGGCGTCCTTTTTTTACTTTGATTTCTATAACCTTCCCGCGCTTCACCAGACGATTCGGGACGGTGAGTTTGTGGAGCCGGATAGTCCGGATCATCCGAGCTTTCTGGAGCAGGCGGAGCGGCTCAAAAACGGTGAACAGGACTGGTTCGTTGGGGCGCTGTACTATCCGCATTTTTCACCGGAGATGCATTTCTGCAACGCTTACGTCCGGAGCGGTGTCCCGCTGACACAGCTGGTTTCCCCGTCTGTACCGCCCTATTACGGGGTGATCTTTCTCCGGGAGGAGAACCCCCTCACTCCGGAGGTGCTGACGCGTTGGGTAGAGACACTGTCCCAACCCCTGTTCGGCCAGCCGTTTTCCTGCACGCTTGCACAAGTTCCCAGCCGGCAGGAGGCGATGGAGCGCTTTGAGAACGAGATGCGGCTGACGCAATGAAATGCACGGTATCGTTTACCACTGATTTCCCGTTTGAAAAGCAGTCGGGAGGGAGACGTCATGGCGTAATACCCCGCCTTTAGGCATAGGGACATAAGCCACACTTTGTTCCACTGTAAAAAGACTTTCGGGGATTGCGTTAGATATCGTTGAGTAATATAATGAATGAGACTTTTTGTGATAAGTTGTCTATATAGCGATAATACAAAATGCAACACAAGAAAAGAACGTATGCACTCGAACATGGTTTGCTGCCTCCTTTTAGAACGGTGTGGTAACTTCATCCCACCAGGATCCGCAAGCTATGACTTCTTTTTAATAGGGGCTCACACGTGAAGACCCGAAAGAGAGTGAAAACAGGCAATACATCACGAGAATGATCTTTAAGTCAAGAAAAATTGCATTTAGACAGATTTTTCTTGACTTAACGATTTTGCGAAGCTAAACTATACCCATGAGGTGATAGAAATGGAGCGTAAAATCGAAGAACAACTGCTTGCATGGAAGAATAAAACCGATGATCGGTTGCCGCTGATCGTCAACGGCGCCCGTCAGGTGGGCAAAACTTACATTCTCCGCAAATTTGGCGAGGAACAGTTTAAAAATGTGGTCTATATCAATTTGGAGACAAATCTGACGATTGCATCCTATTTTAATGACAATATTGCGCCGGAACGACTTTTGCGGTATCTTGAGGCGTCTACTGGTGAGAGGATCATTCCGGAAGAAACGTTGATCATTTTCGATGAGATCCAATCCAGTGAGCGTGCGTTGACAGCTCTAAAGTATTTCTGCGAGGAAACGCCGGAGTATCATATTGCAGCGGCAGGGAGTTTGCTGGGTGTGGCAATCAACCGCCAGCACTATTCGTTTCCTGTGGGCAAGGTGGAGACGCTTACGCTCTATCCGCTGGATTTTGAGGAGTACCTTGGGGCAAGAAGCCAGAAACTCCTTAGTGAAGAGATTCGCAGAGCCTACGAGAAAATGGAACCGCTGCCTGATGCACTGCATCAGAAGGCAATCGAACTGTATCGGGAATATCTGCTTATCGGCGGGATGCCGGCCTGTATCAACGCCTTTTTGAAAAGCGGCAGTTTTCTGGATGTTCCACTGGTGCAGAATGAGATTTTGGATAACTACATTGCGGACATGGCGAAGTACGCCAGTAATACGGATAGCGTGAAGATCCGTGCCTGCTACAATTCCATTCCGGCGCAGTTGGCCAAAGACAATAAGAAATTCCAGTATAAGGTGGTGCAGAAGGGGGGGAGTGCCGCGCTATTTGGCGCTTCCATCGAATGGCTGAATCTTGCCGGTGTCGTGCTGAAATGCCAGCGCATCAATCAGGCCATTGAGCCGATCGCTGTTTATACTGATCTGTCAGCGTTCAAGCTCTATATGGGCGATGTGGGTCTGCTGACGATGAAATCCGGGCTTTCACAACAGACAGTGCTCTCCGGAGAGGGGAATACTTTCATGGGAGCTGTCACAGAAAACTATGTGGCACAGCAGCTTGCCGCCAAGGGCTATGATTTATACTATTGGGAGAGTAGCAGTACGGCAGAACTGGATTTTGTACTGCAAAAAGGCAATCAAATCGTCGGCGTAGAGGTCAAGAAAGGGGAGCATGTCCGTTCTCGTAGTCTCAGCGTCTTCGTGGACAGTTATAAGCCAGCTTACTCAGTCCGACTTTCGCTCAAGAATTTCGGGGAGAAAGATGGGCTAAAGTCTGTTCCGCTGTATGCGGCATTTTGTGTGTAGAAGCGGTCGAAAAATAGAAGGCAAGATTACTTGAAAAAAGTAAATCTTGCCTTCTACATTTAGTTTTGAGACCTATCTCAAGTATTCCCGAGAAGATATATATCGTGACAACGGCTTGTGCTTGATTTGCGATGCAAATCTTGACTTTCCATCCAACAATCTGTACTCTTAAATCGTATTATGCTGCTGATATTATCTTTTGATCTGCAAAGATGAGAAGCCACCAAAGGAAACGACAATTGCCTTTGAATAACGAGGGAGTGAGATATATGGAGCAATTACTGATTGTTGAAGATGATATCGGTTTGAATCAAGGCTTATGCAAAGCGCTGAAAGCAGATGCTCGGCAGATCATTTCCTGCCAAGACCTAAAAACGGCGAA